>Ga0067045_1028134_pt1 | contig 41831 bp, 41 predicted proteins | sample TerdegcTABiofilm_FD_59184 | JGI IMG/M metagenome (GOLD analysis project Ga0067045, IMG submission 59184) | Combined Assembly of (Gp0054472, Gp0054536) Wastewater bioreactor microbial communities from Singapore -Terephthalate degrading... | reverse complement strand
CCGGCCGATACCGCCGCCTGTCTGGCCGCCGTGAAGCTGCTGGCGCAATCCAGCGAGCTGGTAGATCGCCTGTGGGAAAACACCCGCTACTTCAAAGCGGAGATGAAGCGCCTGGGCTTTGATACCGGCCAAAGCGTCACGCCGATCACACCGGTGATGCTGGGCGAAGCGCCCTTAGCGCAACAGTTCAGCCGCCGCCTGTTTGAGGAGGGCGTCTTTGCCATGGCACTCGGCTTCCCCACGGTGCCGCGCGGCAAAGCGCGCATCCGCGTCATGGTCTCGGCGGCGCTCTCCCGTGAGGACATGGACTACGGGCTGGAGAAGTTTGCGCTCGTGGGCAAAGAGTTGGGCGTGATCGCGTAAAGCAGAGCTCCCCCTTACAGTTCGTGCCGCGCATTTTGGGGAATGCGCGGCACTTTTGTTCAGTGAGGGCGGTTTACCATTGATAAATTCACCTGGACCGGCAAGGTTCCCCCCACCGGCGCTGATTCTGCTGCCCGATTATCTGGTGTAACCGCCCCCCTGTAGTTTGTCACCCTTCCCCCATGACGATCCTCACTTCCGTCCTGGTGTTATATGTATATAATCAAATATATGAATATTTCAATATATCAACCTCCGGTTCCCGACTGATGATTTCAGAAGAAGAAGCTCGTCTGATCCACCGCTACATCTGCGAAGGCGTCGGCGACCCCCACCGGCTCCGCTTGCTCTATTTAGTGGGCGACCACCCGTGCAGCGTTTCTGAATTGACCGCTGCCCTGGAGATCGCCCAGCCCACCGTCTCCCACCACCTGCGCATCCTGCGCGACCGGGGGCTGGTGGTGGCCCGGCGCGAAGGGACCACGGTTTACTATTCCCTCGGCGATCCGCGTATCCTCCAGGCATTGGATATGATGCGCGGCTTTGTGGCAGAGATGCTCGCCGAGCGGGCCAGTGTCGCCAGTAAGACGTAAGTAAAGAGCAGGGCGCAGTGAGAAGTTGAGGCAATCCTTGTTCACTCTCTCTGCTTACTGCTCACTGAGTCCTATTTTCCGAGGAGGATTGCATGGGTAAATTGTCGGCAGCGCAATTGAGTTGGTTGCAGCAGACCTTCGGGGACCGGTTCACGACCCGGCGGGTGGAGCGCAAGCTCTACGGTCACGATATCGCCGAGATGCCGTCGCTGATCAAGCCGCTGGTCGGCAGCACGCTGCCGGCGGGGGTAGTACAGCCCGCCTCGGAAGAGGAACTGGTGGCGCTGGTGCAGTGGGCGGCGCGCGAGAAGATTGCGCTCACGCCGCGTGGCAAGGCGACCTCCGGTTACGGCGGGGCGATCCCGGTCAAGGGGGGGCTCGTCGTGGATTTCTTCCGCCTGGACCAGGTGCTCGCGGTGGATCCGGCCGCGCAGACGGCGACGTTGCAGGCGGGCATCGTGTGGGAGAAGGCCGACCAGGCCCTCAAGAAGCGTGGCTTCACGCTGACCAGCTATCCCAGCAGTTACCCCTCCTCCACAGCGGGCGGCTGGCTGGCGCAGGGCGGCTCCGGCTTCGGCTCCTACGAGGCCGGCTGGTTCCGCGACACCGTCGTCAGCGCCCGTGTGGTTCAGGCCGACGGCACCGTCAAGGAGTTCAGCGGCGCGGAACTGGATCTGATCTACGAAGCGGAAGGGATCACCGGCCTGATCAGCAGCCTGACCATCAAAATCCAGCCCGACGAACCGCTGGAGATCATCTCCATCGGCTGCTCCGACGCGCACGGCGTCCAGGGGCTGCTCCAGGATCTGATTGAGGCCCAGGCGCCCATCTGGTCGGTCCACTTCATCAACCCGCGGATGGCGGAGATGAAAAACCGCGCGCCGCTGTTGGAGCATCAGGGACACCCGGTTGAGGAACGGGTCCTGCTGCCGGCCTCGTACATCGTCACCCTGGCCATCCGCCGCCGGGATGCCGCCACCGTGCGGGCGCTCCTCACGGAGAAAATGAAGCGCTGCGAAGCTGAGCTGCTCAGCGAAAAGATCGCCCACCATGAATGGGCCAACCGCTTCCGCATTATGACGGTCAAGCGCTTAGGTCCCAGCCTGGTTCCCGCCGAAGTGGTCGTGCCCCTGAGCGGCCTGGGCGATATGTTGACCGAGGTGGAGCGGAAGGTGGACCAGCCCATCGTCAAAGAGGGCATCATCATCCGCCAGGGACGCGGCGGGCAGCCGGAGGTGACGATCCTCGGCTTCATCCCGGCCGACCAGCGCAAGTTTAGCTACAACTTTGTCTTCCCGCTCTCGCTGACCATCGCCAAGATCGCGGCAAAGTACGGCGGGCGGCCCTACGCCACCGGTCTTTACTACACCGGCATGGCCGGCAAGATTTTGGGAGAGGAGCGGGCCCGCCGGTTGCGGCGGCACAAGGCCCAGGTGGACCCGCACGGCATCCTCAATCCCGGCAAAGTGATCGGCAACGGGCTGATCAGCACCGCCCTGGTGACCGCCAACGCCTTTGAGCCGTTGTTGCGGCCTTTTGGCAACTACGTCATCACACAGGTGGGCGAGCGGCCTACCACGCCGATCCGGGATATCCCCGCCGACGTGGCCTGGTACGCCTACGCCTGCTCGCAGTGCGGCTATTGCGTTCAGGAGTGCGATCAATATTACGGCCGCGGTTGGGAGAGCCAGTCGCCGCGCGGCAAGTGGTACTGGCTGCGCGAGTATATGGAGGGGCGCGAGCAGTGGGATCAGTTCATGGTGGATACCTTCCTGGTCTGCACCACCTGCGAGCTCTGCAACTTGCGCTGCTCGGCCGTCCTGCCGATTGAACCCTCATGGATGAAGCTGCGCGGGCAGCTGATTGAGGACGAAAAGCGGATGACTTTCCCGCCCTTTGAGATGATGGCGGCCGCGCTGACCGCCGAGGGTGACATCTGGGCAGGCTATCGCAAGGATCGCGCCAACTGGTTCCCGGCGGATCTGCAAGCGCAGCATGGACCACAACACAAGGCCAAGACGGTCTACTTTGCCGGTTGCACCGCCAGCTACGTGGAGCAGGACATCGGGATGGCGACAGTGCGCCTGCTGGACGCCGCCGGCGTGGATTTCACCTATCTGGGGCCCCGGGAGAACTGCTGCGGCACACCAATGCTGGTCGCGGGCAAGTGGGAGGTCTTCGCCGAAACGATGCGGCGCAATATTGAGGCGGTCCGCGCCGCCGGCGCCGACACGGTCATCACCTCTTGCCCGGCCTGCAACATGATGTGGCGGCACGTCTACCCGGAGTGGGCCAGGAAGCTGGGGTTAGAATACGGCATCACCGCCAAACACTACAGCGAGGTGGTCGCCGAACAGATTCAATCCGGCACGTTCCAGTTCCCGGCGCAGGACCGCGCGCCGGTCACCGTCACCTGGCACGATTCCTGCCACATGGGGCGCGTCAGCCACGTTTACGAGGAGCCGCGCGCGGTGATCCAGGCGATCCCCGGCGTGCAGTACGTGGAGATGGAGCACAACCGCGACGCGGCGCACTGCTGTGGCAGCGTGCTCACCCTGATCAAAGAACCACCTGTCGCCGCCGAGATCGGCAAGACGCGGCTGGACGAAGCGGTGGAGGTGGGGGCGCAGCAGGTGCTGGCGGCCTGCCCCTGCTGCGAGTTCCAGTTCCGCGTGGCGCGCGACAAGAAGCAAGTGCCGGTGGAGGTCGTGGACCTGGCCCGCTTCTGCGCGGAGCGCCTGGGCTACGACTTCCCCGATCCACACCCGGAGGTCAAAGCGCAGTGGGCCGTCTTTGAAGCGATGATCGCGTTGATGACGCCAGAGGGCTTTGCCCAACTGATGGGGACGATGTGGCCGGAGTTGATAGATGCAATGCCCTTCGGTATGGGCAAGATGATGCGGGCCATGGGCAAGATTCCGGGGACGCTGGAATTGATGAAGCCGCTGTTCCCGGTCCTGTTCCCGCGCCTGCTGCCCATGATGATGCCCAAGGTGATGGATACGATGCTCGCGCGGGTCGGGGCGCAGATCCCGATGCCGGATTACATGGCGGAGCAGATGCCGACCCTGATGCCGAAGGTGATGGACAATCTGATGCCGCACATGCTCGGTGACCTGGTGCCGCTGGTGACGCAGCCGATGATTGATTATCTACGCGGGAAAAGCGCGTAAAACGTTACATGTCCAACATCAACGGCCCGCCGGAGAGGAATCTGCGGCGGGCCGTTGCGTTCAGGGGGCCGGGGTCAAGTCGCCGCTGGCGTGTGGGGCCGGCCACAAGCACCCGCTATTTTTTAAAGGCGAAAACCCCGACTGTGCCTCCGGCGCTCAGCTGACTGTGGTATACTGGAGGGCAATTGAGCGAGCGACAGGAGATTGATACGATGTCCGGTCCACAACCTGCTGCCATGACCCTGGGGCCAGCGATGGCAGATCTACTTACTGGCTCCCGTTTACCGACGTTGCCATGCCCCGCACGCTGATTTTAGGCCTCGGCAACCCCATCCTGCGCGACGACGGTGTCGGTTGGCGCGTCATCCAGGAAGTCGCTCAGCGCCTGGCACAGCCTGTCCCATCCGTCACCCTACCACCCTCGTCTCTGGAGATTGATTACGTCTCTCTGGGCGGCATCTCCTTGATGGAGCGGCTGATCGGCTACGACCGTGCCATTCTTGTGGATGCGATCCAGACGCGCGACGGCGTGCCCGGTACAATTTACCATCTCACGCCGGACGACCTGCCGACGCTGCACGCCAACGCCGCTCACGATGCAACGCTCAAGGCGGCACTGGGGATGGGGCACGACCTCGGGGCAGCGTTGCCGGCCGAGATCGTCATCATCGCCGTGGAAGCGCACGACGTTTGGGAATTCGGTGAAACGCTCTCGCCAGAGGTGGCGGCCGCCGTCAACCCGGCAGTGCAAGCCGTGCTGGCAGAGCTCAACCTCTGACCGGCATTTTGGAAAATGCCGGTCGGTTTCTGAAATGTCCCTACTTTTTCTCCGCCAGGTAGGCGAAGAACCCAGCTTTCCGTAAGGCCACGAGCGTCAGCCCGCCGAGCACCCCGCCGAGCGCACCGAAGACCAGGTAACTCACCAGGGCCTTCGCCAGCCCCAGCGCCACAAACCCGACCGGCGCCCCGGTCAGCACACCCAACGCCCACTTGACCAGGAACTTTGCCATGTGACCCAACATGCCCACCAGCCCGGCCACCACGAGGTTCTCCGGGTTGCCGAGCAACAACAGCGTCAGATCGGCGCCGACGCCTACGGCCGTGTACGAAAGCAACGTATTGAGCGCCCCAAAATCGCCCAGCCCCAGGAAGGCCGCCAGCAGGCCCGAAGTCAGCCCCACGAGGCTGGCAGCGCCGGGCTTTGGCACTACCCCCGCCGCCACGACGATGATCGCCATCCAAAAGAGGCCGGAGTGACCGGAGAGCTGCAGCGGCAACCGGAGCGCAATCTTGGCGACGACGATCAACGCGGCGAAGAGCGCCAGCAAAATCAACTGGAAGGTGGAAAAATACTGCGACTTCATCAGTGAGTCCCCTTAACGTGAAACGTGAGAGAAGTTAGCCATGATTACCCGCCCGCCATCAATACGCGCCCATGAAAGCCCGCCGCCCGCCCAGCGCTGGGGAGCCAGAAAAACTCCGCGTCCTCCGCGCCTCAGCGGTTAAATCTGGCTTTCATGGGAAATCACGCTTTACGGTGCGGTTACCTCTATCTTGTCCACATCTTGCACCCACTCGTCGCGGGTATCCAAGCTTGGCAACACGGAGACCAGCTTGAGCGTCCCCCGGTTGGAGAGATCAAACATCACGTTATTGGTTGGCTCATTGACTTCGGCCCAGGTCAGTTGCGCCGACTTATTCCGGCTGCTGCTGCTGACCGTAATCCGCGTCTCCGGTTGGAGCTGCTCCGGCTTGAGGTGAAGCAGGAGCACGTCGCGTAGCAGCCAGCCTTCTTGAAGCTTGCCCTCTTCCGCATCGGTAAAGCTGACCTGGGACAGCTGCTCCAGATCGGCTGGGATGAAACCGGCCACCAGCTGCCCGTTCAGATAGATCGGGACCGCGCCGGGCGCGAGCGTCGGCGTGGTAGACACCACTGGCGGGCCACCCGGCTGACGACGCAGCGCCTCCAGGCCCAATACCCCGGCCACCAGCACCACCAGAATCCCCACCGCCAGCCCAATCCTTGCTTTCTGGGTCATGGTTTCCTCCATAAAAAGAAAATAGCAAATCGGCGAATTGCAAAAGCTTTGCACAGTCAATGTGGCGCGAACTTTAGTCGCAGCTCTTACACGAGCCGCCAGACCAGTAGCAGCGCCCCGCCGGCGACCGCCAGTGCCAGCAACCCCCAATCCAACCGCGTCAATGTCAGGCGGCGGTAGGGACGCCGGTGCGGTGAATCAAACCCGCGGGCGTAGGCAGCCTCGGTCATCGCCCAGGCGCGGCGCGTGGTCATCACGGCCGCCGGGACGGAGAGCGCGACCCAATCGCCCAGTTGGGCCAACAGCACCCGCCAGCTCGCTGGCGGCGACCAAGCGCCACGTGCCTGCTGCGCCTCGCGGAGTGCGTGCCATTCCTCTTCCAAAAGTGTCAGGCTTTGGAAGGCCAGACTGACGCTGAAGGCATAGCGGTAAGGGACGTGCAGCCATTCCAGCGCCAGGCGCAGTTCGCCCGGCGTCGTCGTGGCGAAGAAGAGTGTGAAGGTCCCAGCCAGCAACGTCAGCCGCAGCGTGATTGTCGCCGCCAGCTCCAGCGAGACGAACAGCCAATCCACCACGAAGATCGCCAGCAGCACCCATTTGAGCCGCCAGACCTGTCGCGCCGCCAGGGGCAGCAGGCGCCCCCACAGCAGCAACAGCGCGTAGAGCGCCAGCGCCGCCGCGATCTGCGCTAACGGCAGCATCACCGTCAGCGAGAAACCCAGGCTCAATGCCAGCTTCACGCGCGGATCCACCTGCCGCAGCGGTGAATCAGCGACAGTCGCCAGCCGCGTGGCTACAGCACCCCGCCGTGCTTTACCCCGCGCCGGTGACTTCAATCCGCCACTCCCGGGACCTGAATCCACGGCGGCACCCACAACCCCAGGCGCGCCCACGGCGCTGGATCGCGGAACAGTTGCGCTGGCGGGCCAGCGGCGGTTGTCCCCTCCGGACCTAACAGCAACAGCCGGTCGGCCTGCGCCGCCAGCGCGAGGTCGTGCGTCGTCACGACCACCAGCCGCCCGGCCGCGGTCAGGCCACGCGCCAGCCGGACCAACATCGCTTTGTGCGCTGCATCCTGCCCCAACGAAGGCTCGTCCAGCAGCACCCCGTCGCGGGGTTGCCGCAGCAACACCGTTGCCAGCGCGACCCGCTTTTTCTCGCCCTCGCTAAGCAACAGGGGTGGTGTCGTCTCGTAGGGGGTCAGGCCGAGCCCCGCCAGCAGGTACGCATAAAATGTCTCGTCCACCACCGGAAGCCGGTAGCGGAGCTCTTCGCGCACGGAGGCGTTGAAGAGCTGCAGTTCTGCGTTTTGGAAGACCAGCCCCAACACAGGCCGCCCATCCTCCACCGCAATGTGACCCTCGTACTTTTGCAGCCCGGCCAGGGCTCGCAGCAACGTCGTTTTGCCGACACCGTTGCGCCCGACGATCGCCAGAAATTCGCCGCCCCGCGCGCTGAAGCTGAGCTCGCGCAGCACCGGCCGCCCGCCCAACCGCACCGTCACCCCTTCCACCGTCAGCGTGAACGGCGGTCGGGACGCCAGCCCTTCACCGTGCCAGTTCTCGGCCCTGTTGACCCGTTGATTCGTTGGCTCGCCCAACCGCACCGTTCGCAGTTCCGGCCATTCACTCAAGTACTCGGCCCGATGTTCGCAGACCATCACCGCCGTACCGGCACGGGCCAGGGCTGCCATCTCGGTGACGAGCGTCGCTGCCGCTGTCCCATCCAGCATGGAGAGCGGCTCATCCAGCACCAGCACGGGGGGCCGGCGCGCCATGATCGCCGCCAGTGCGACTTTCTGCTGCTCGCCGCCGGAGAGCGTCTGCGGCGCGCGTTGTCGCAGCGGTTCCAGGCCGAATTGCGCCACGGCGGCCTCCAACCGCTCGCGGATCGTCGCTGGCGGCAGCCCTAAGTTTTCCAGCCCAAAGATGAGCTCCTCCTCCACCGAAGTCGCCAGTAGCTGCGCGGCCGGGTTCTGGAAGACCATCCCGGCGCGCTCGGCCAGCCGCCAGAGCGGCGTTTCCGTCGTGCGCAACCCGTCCAGCCAGACAGCACCGTGGAGCTCCCCGCGGTACAGGTGCGGGATCAGGCCGGTGAGACAGCGCGCCAACGTGGATTTACCACAGCCCGACGGGCCAGTGATCAACACCCTTTCGCCGGATCGCGCCGTGAGCGAAACCGGCGCCAGCCCGTAGCCGTGCTGCGGGTAGCGGAAAGCCACCTGTTCGGCGCAGACTGACGCCGCCATCTAATCCAGTTTCAGCGGCACCCAGTATTCGCCGTTCCAGGTGACGATAGCCACCGGCCACCCGCCGCGCCGGGCCGGACGCAGCTTATCGGTCAGGATCAGCCCTTCGGTCACCGGCTCCCCCTCCGGCGTTTGCACGGCGGCGATCCCCGCCGCCAGTAGCGCCGCCACCGGCTGCAACCCGGTCAACTCGCGGCTGCGGCCCACCTGCACGTAACGCCCGGCTTCGCCGCCAGCGGTCAACCCTACCGCCGCCAGCGCGCCGATGACCCCATCCTCGGTGCCGCCCAATCCCACCAGCGCCAAACCGTGCTCCGCCGCCAGTGCCCGCGCTTCCGCCTGCGTGACCAGCTCGCACTGGGCGCGGCGGCCAAACGCGGCGACCGCCGGTGGCACTGTGGCCGCCACGCAGAGGCCGGGGTCGCTTCCCGGCGTGAAGCGCGCCAGCATGAACCCGCGCACCTGTTCCAGAAGCGCGGGCACGCAGTCGGCCGGGGCGCCGTTCAACACCAGCGCCGCGCTGCTGTTGTTTTTCGTGCAGGGCACGCGCGGATCCACCAGGAGCTGCTGGCGCACCACACCGAGCACCTCGTGAGCAGCAGATAGCTCGGCGGCCAGGTCACGGGCCAGGTGGCCAGTGCCGGGTGTACCGATCACATCCGTATCGTCCAGTCCGATAAAAATCATGGAGTTTCCTTCCTTGCAAAAGTTTATCCAGGGTTGCTAATGAATCATGATAACAAATTTACCGACACCCCTACACTGCCTTTACTATCAAATGAAATCGCTCCACTCCACCTGTCTGCAAGTGTAATCGGGGCAATTGAGTTGTTGGACAACCAAGCTCCGATAAATCGTAGCGGCCTACTTGGGCGGTTCCTTATTTGCCTGCGTTTTCAGCGTCAAACACCGGCGAGATAGGACATTCGCACTTCTCTTTGATCAAATCGGTTAGATGGATAAGAAAAGGGACTCCGGAGTTGGGGCGCTTTGTTGTATGCCACCTACTACCATCCGCAAAAACCAATTCGAGGTGGTACTCGAGGCGGCTCTTTTCGGTAGATGTTATCTGGTGTATGTGCGTTACATCCTGGTAGGGGTAGAAACTGCAGTTTGCAGATCCCGAGTCCTTCACCAACAATCCATCTTCATCTAATAACCTGACTCCAGGAAGGCCATAAAACAAATACACATCGAGGGCCGCAAAAATCGGCGAGCACACGAAAAGCATTGAAATCATTCCCAACACTAACCTAAGCCAGTACTCAGGCACGACATTGAGCAGCAGCAGAGGGCCAAATAGCAATACCCAGGCAAGGGCAAACTTCAGCCAGAGCTTAGTTGCAATCTGTCGACCATTCTCGTGTGGCAGGATCTGCAGGGCCTCCCCTGGCACCATAGCAATTGTGATTCCCCACATACTTAAAAGAAATCTTCGCATTAGCAGACACCTCCATATCCCAAGAATCACCCCTAAAGCGCATAAAAAATTTTCGCAGCCGTCTCACATAGAACAAAACAGGCGAAGTTCACTTTACCTTGCAGCACTGTTCAGAAATCTGATTCTACCTGCTCCGGCCCCACGAGCAAGAGGCGCAGCAACACGAAGACGATCAGCGCCGCCAGAATCAATAGCACGGCGACCGGCGTCGCTGCGCGCAGGCCGAAGCCAGCGAACCGCTCGTAGACCAGCACCGGCATGATCTTGGGGTGGTAGGCCAGGATGACCACCGCGCCGAACTCGCTGATGCCGCGCCCCCACATCATCACCGCACCGGCCGCGATCCCGCGCGCCGCCAGAGGCAACGTCACGTAGCGGAAAGCCTGCCAGCGGGTCGCCCCCAACGTCTCGGCCACCCGCTCCAGTTCCGGGTCCACGGCCGCGAACGCCTCCCGCGCCGCCGTCACCAGGAAGGGCAGGCTGACAAAGAGCATCCCGACGACGATGCCCGGCAGGTCGTCCACAAAACGCAGTCCCACCGCGCCCAGCGCCCGGCCCAGCGGCGCTTCGCGCCCGAAGACCATAAGCAGCGCGATGCCCGCCGCCGTGTGCGGCACGACCACCGGCAGCTGGATCAACCCCTCCACCCACCGTTTGCCGGGGAAGGCATGGCGGGCCAGCAGGTAGGCCAGCGGGACGCCCGTGAACAGCGCCAGCACCGTCGCCCACGCCGCCGCGTAGAAGGTCAACCCCAACGCGCCGAGGATCTCCGGGTCAGCGAGGGCGGCCCAGAGCGCGGCGGGCGTCGTCCCCAGCAGCGTGCTGACCAGGGGCAGCAGGATGAAAAAGAGCAGCAGGGCTCCCAGCGCCGCAAAGGTCAACGTCAGCCCATTCGGACGACGGTTAGGCTTCAACATGGGATTTCACACTCGCCACGTACAATCAAGCATGGCATGGATTTTCCTCCATCTGCAGGACATCTCCGTTATCACTGCCGCACTCTCTCAACTATAAACAGAAAAAGGGAACCGTCAATTGTCAGAGTTCCCTCTTGACATGGGGTCCCATTTGTGATAGTATGTCGTCATACGACATATCGTTGCACGTCATAATAAGGAGCTCTGCCGTGATATCCGACATTCAAACATTGCTCCCCCTCACCGAGGCCACGTTCTTCGTGTTGCTCAGCCTGGCCCCCGCCCCGCGGCACGGTTACGCCATCATGAAGGATGTGCAAGGGCTCAGCGCTGGGCGCATCGTGCTGAGCACCGGCACGCTCTACGGTATCCTCAAGCGGTTGCTGGAGCAGGGCTGGATTGAGCGGCTGGAGAGCGATCAGCCGGACGAGACCGGCCGCCCACGCAAAGAGTACCAGCTGACGGCGTTGGGCCGCCAGATCTTGACAGCCGAGCTGGATCGCCTGCAAACCTTGGTGACGGCGGCGCAGCAGCGTATGGCAGGAGTTGAAGCATGAACCGCGCCGCGTTCCTGGCGAGCCAGGCTTATGCTGCCCTGCTGAGGCTTTACCCCCCTTCCTTCCGGCACGAATTTGGGGACGAACTGCAGATAGTCTTTGCCGCCGCCGTTGCCGACGCCACCGCCCAGGGGCGTCTGGCGTTTGCCATGACTTGTGGCCGCGAACTGCGCGATCTGGCGCCAGCGCTGGTCCGCGAGTATGCAGCGCACTGGTTTAGAAAGGACGTTACCATGCAAACGTTGACGGCCAAGTCGCACGGGAATCCGGTGCTCTGGGGAGCACTGGGACTCGGTCTGGCAATGGGGTTGAAATACGTGGCCACGACCTGGCTGAGCTGGTCCACGCGGGGTGGGGTGTTGTCCCCCTTGCTCACCGCGACGCTTACCCTGCTGCTTTATGCACTGACGGGAGCGTTAGCCGGCCTCAGCCTAGGATGGGCCACCGGCAAAGCACGGGCGCTGGCGCCGGCCGGGGCATTGGGCTTTGTCCTCGCTCTGGGGGTCTCCCGAGGCACCTATACCGCCTTAGCCGCCTGGGCGCCGACTGCGGACTGGATCATCCTGCTGGCTGCGGTGTTCATCTCGGCTCTCTGTGGCGCTGTCTTCGGAGCGGTGCTCGGCGGGATCGGGTGGGGTCGCGAACGGCTGGGCTGGGCTGCACTCGCTGGGGGCGTCACGTTTGGGATCGGCGAATTGAGCGGGCGATTGCTCCAGAGCTGGATATTCGTTCGTTTTGGACAGCAGACACCCTGGAGCACCGGGCTCGCCTTTACCCTGTTCGGTGTGATGAGCGGGGCATTGGCCGGCGCAGCGCTCGGTTGGGCGTTGCGGCCGCGCCGGGTCGCCATCAGCTGACCTGCCTGGAGGCAAACCTGTGAGAAAGTTGTTAATGTACATTTTGCTGTTGGGGGTGAGTCTGTTAAGCGCCTGCACCGGCGCTGCAACCTCAGTTCGGGCGCCGTCCGCCATCACGCCGGCTGCACCGGTCACGCTGCCGACGTTGCCAGCCGGGCTCCCCCAGCTGGACCGGCAACCGATACCAGCGGATTGGGGGCGCGGCCCGCTTGCCACCCTGCCCGTCTACGATCCCCAATCCACGGATCCAGAGCAGGTAGATCTGCGCTCGCACGATTTATCGGCCCTGGACCTGCGCCAGTCGCTCAAGGATCTGCTCTACGCCGATTTTGACGATCGCACGACCTGGCCGCCCGCTGACCGGTTGCCCCAGGGGTTTGATCCGCAGCAGATCATGGCGCTGGGTCAGAACCCGGGGCTGGGAATGCGCGCGCTGCACCAGCAGGGGATCACCGGGCGCGGCGTGGGCATCGCCATTGTTGATCAAGTCCTGCTGACCACCCACCAGGAGTACGCCAACCGGCTGCTCTTCTACGAAGAGACCGACGACATCCAGGACAGCTGGCAGGAATCGTCCATGCACGGAGCTGCGGTCGCCTCCATCGCAGTCGGTCAGACGGTCGGAGTTGCGCCGGAAGCCGACCTGTATTACATCGCCACGGGACTCGGCAACAGCAGCGAAGTGGATTTTGCCTACCTGGCACGTGCCATCCGCTGCATCTTGGAACTCAACCAGCAGTTGCCAGCCGGCCGTAAAATCCGGGTGATCTCCGCCTCCATCGGCTGGGGGCCGCAATCCAAGGGCTACGCCGAGATCACGGCAGCGGTCGCCGAGGCCAAAGCGGCCGGCCTGCTCGTCATTTGCTCGTCCATTGAAGACCCGACCGTGCACGGGCTCAAGTTCCACGCTCTGGGCCGCGCGCCGCTGGCCGACCCGGACAGTTTCAGTTCCTACGAACCGGGACTCTGGTGGGCCCAGGAGTTTTATAACGGGATGCAAATGAATGACCGGCTGCTGGTGCCGATGGATTCCCGCACCACGGCCAGCCCGACCGGCAACGACGAATACGTCTTCTACCGCATGGGCGGCTGGAGCTGGGCCATCCCCTACATCGCCGCGACCTACGCGCTGGCGGCGCAGGTAGATCCCACGATCACGCCGGAGCGCTTCTGGTCGTTGGCACTGGCCACCGGGCAGACCATCCAGCTCAAACACGGGCTCCGCACTTTCTCGTTGGGTCCGATCCTGGACCCGGCAGCGCTGATCGCTGCCTTGCAGAAAGGGACTGCGCAGTAGATCAGGCCCGCTGCGCCTATCGTCACGGCGTTAGGGGCACGCAGAGCGATTGGAGTGCCGCCGGCAACTGCTCCACCCCGTCAGCCTGCGGCGGCGTGATGAGCGGCTGGTAGTTCTCGGTGAAGATCCGCTGCCCTTCCGGCCCTAACAGGTAGGCGACGAAATCGGCCGCGGCCTTGGGCTGGGGCGCGTTCGTCGGGACGGTGACACCGTAACCGATCACCTCACCGCGAAAGACCGGCTTAACCGAGAGGAAGCGCTGGAAGTCCATTTGTACGTCTACCGTGGCGTAATCCGCCGCATACGCTTTCTCGCCCAGGTTCACCGGATCGGGCAGGGCCAGCAGTTGAAATCCATGCTGCTGGATGACGCTCTCATACTCAAAGGCGTAGTCCAGGTCACCTGATTCCAGTAGTGCGATCAACGCGACGCTGGAGCCGCGCACGACAATCCCCGAATCCGGTTTGGCCTCCACAATCTCCGGGATGTGGATCGCCCAGCGATCGCCCTCCTGCCGCACCGTGATGGAAGTCTTAAAGCGGTCCATGATCATGTTCTCAAAGATCAACGGTTTGCCGTAGGCTTTCTCGGCCAGCTGGAGCACCATCAGCGCGCGGTAGCCGGAGGCGTCAAAGCGGGGGTCAGCCAGCCCGACCTTCACGTCGGGCCGGGCGATGACCTGATACCAGTTCTCGGCGTTGAGCTCGTCGGCGTATTTGCTGTCAGGGCGATAGGCCAAACCGAGCCGGTTGGTGGCAAATTTGACGTACCAGCTGGCGTAGGGCCGCTCCGTGTCGGGGATGGTCGTGGCATACATGAGCATGGGGATGAGGGCCGCGTCGGCGGTGACCACCACGTCGGTCGGCTCGTGGATCTCGGTCACGTGGCGGATCACCTGGATGCTGCCGTGCGCCTCTATCTGAAGATCAATCTCCGGGTGTTCCGCCTCGTAAGCTTTTTCCAGTGCGTCAAACGGGATCATCATACTGCCAGCAATCAACACGCGCACCGGCGTTTTCTCCACCGGCCGGGGCGTGCAGCCGGCCACCAGGAGCAATCCCAGCACCAATCCCAGGCGATAGATTTTCATAGACCCCTTTCGTTCCTTGGGCGACCTGATTGGTTGCCGCACTTTTGGCCACCGACCACGGACCACAGACCACACTGCTTGCTACGGGGTGGTCTGTCGTCCGTGGTCTCCCGGCACAAGCAAACCGCCGGCCCGACCACGAGCGCCTCAAACGGCGGTCGGCGGTCAACGGTCGGCGGTTGCGCCCTCCAACGGGAAACTACTTCAGTTGCAGTTCAATGACACCCTTGACCTGCGCGTTGCCCGGCATCCCCGGCAGCACGGTGCTGAAACCGCCCTGGCTGCGGAACGAGACGATGCAATCCTTGCAGGCCTGCACGTCGGCGAGCGCTACCTCGGCCATGAAGCCGTCATCGGCAATCATCACCAACGTCTTGGCCTCCGGCTTGACGCCGGCCAGCTCTAACAGCGCGTTGATCGCCACACCGGTGTAGGTCTGGGTCTCGCCCTTCTTGTTGGTGTATTGCGCGTCCGTCGTCGGCATCGCCTTGACCTCGGCCTCGCTCCAGGCCATTTCCTTGTTCACCAGACCGGTCAGCTTCAACGCAGCGGCCGCCCCACCCTGCTCCCCTCCGGCGGGGACGGCAGTTGTCGGGGCGACGGTAGTTGCCGGAGCTTCGGTGGTGGCTGGCGCAACGGTGGTCGCCGGGGCCACAGTGGTGGCCTGGCCACAGGCGCTCAATAACGTCGTCGCCAGGACCAAAACGGTCAGTAACAGAGTCAGTTTGCGATTCATAGATTTTCCTCCCCGAGGAATATAAAAAATTAACCGTCAGAAATACAAAAACGGAACACGCAATACGTAACACGTAATCCGTAATGCGTCATTTGTGGCCCGAGATTACTTGAGCTCCAGCACCACCACGTCTTTGGACCAGAAGTTGCTTTGCATGCCCGGCATGACAGCATTGAGCTTACCGTCGTCATCAAAGGCCAGCAGACAGTCGGCGCAGGCGCGGACGTCGGCCAGTGCGACTTCGGAAACGTAGCCGTCGCTGGAGGTCATCACCAACGTCTTGGCTTCCGGTTTGACCTGCGCCATGTCCAGCAAAGCGTTCAGCCGAACGCCTTCGTATTCCTGCTGCCCCTTCTTGGGATGCTCAGCCGTGATCTTGACCACCTCCATGCCTTTCAGCGCTTCCTGGCTCAACCCCAACGTCACGTTGACCAGGCCGTTGATCGTCAACGCGGCGTTGCCAGCGGGCACAGCAGGAGTGGCGGCCGCTTCCGTCGGCTGGGGCGTCTCAGTGGCGGCGGCCTGCTCCCCAAAGTGCAGCTTGACCGCTGCAATCTGGCCGGCCATTTCATTTTTCTGCAAATCGGCACCGACCAGCCGCAGCGGGAAATACTTTTCGTCCAGCGGGTTGCCGTTGACCAGATAGGCAAGGATGATATTGTTGTTCTTCTTGATCCGGCCACTCTCCAGCGTGACAGTGTAGCCGTCGCGTGCGACCAGCTCTACCAGGTACCCCTGGTCGGCCAGCGCCAGGTTGAACGCACCGGTGTCGTGCTTGACCTCGTCGTCCATCCGGCCCACAATCACCCAGAGCGGCACACCGCTCCATTCCTGCGCTTTGTCGTCGGTCCAGGTCGCCCCGTGGCAACCCGGCGCGGCGCACGACTCGAAACTGCCCCGGTCGGTGTCATCCACGAGGGCCCCCTCCAGGTGCAGCTTCCAATCCTCGGCCAGTGACTTGATCTCAATCTTGTTGACCCACTTGACCGACCAGTGACCGTCCACCACCTGGTCGTTCTGGGGGCTGACAACCACAATGCGTAGGGTACCGTCAGATTTCTGGGGCAGCGGTTGGCCGTCCATGGCGTAAGCGAGAATGACGGTCAGCGGGCCTTCGGGTTTGGTCTCGTCGCCGGTGGCTGGATCATAGGCGACGAAGTCGCCCTTGAGCGCCTGTGCATAAGACATGGTCATCGCGTAGCCGTCCTCGGCGACGATGTTGGCTCCTTGACCTTCCTGCAGGCCGCCGATCAGCCCTAACAACGCCTCCAGCGAAACGCCGGTGAATTTGGCGGGCGGCGTGATTTTGCCGGTGCTGCTCTTGATGCCAGCGTACCCCTCCGTCGCCGGGAGCGCCTTGAGCTGCTCCAGCGTGAACGACTGGCTCCCATTGGGGCCGACCAGCTCCAGCACAACGGGGCCGCTGGCGGGCGCCTCGGTGGTAGCCGGCGGGGCGACGGTCGTCGCAGGCGCGGCCGTCGTAGGCGCCGGGGTCGGCGTCGTCTGGCCGCACGCGCTTGCCATCACGATCGTCAACAGCAAACCTAAAATCAGAACAATTTTGCGATGTTTCATAAATCCTCCTCCGGGTCTAAAATGGGTGCACTCTGATTTAACGCCACCGACAACAAACCACAGACAGTAATTTGCAGTAGATTAAATGCGGTCTGTGGTCTGTCGTTGTAAAAACCATCCAACCAACAGTAGATACACTACTACTCCACCCATCGCTCCTGGCCGGTCAATGCCAGATCGTAGCCCCCCAACGAGAGCAACAGTGCGCGGAAATGTGCCGACCGGAGCGTTGCCGCAAGCGCCTGCGCGACAGGCGTCTCCCAGACGGCCGCCGTCAGCGCGAGTTCGTACTGCTCGTGCGTCAGCGGGATGAACGCCAGCCCATGGGCGGTAGCCGCGGCCTGAATTCCCAGCCCGACGGTCGCCTCGCCCTGCGCCACGGCCTGCGCCACTGCCACGTGCGTCCGCTCGGCCCGCTTGTAGCCCACAATTGTCTCCGGCGCAATCTCCAGTTGCCTGAGCTGGGCATCCAGCCAGGTGCGCGTTCCCGAACCCAGCTGCCGGTTGACGAAGCGGGTCTCAGGGTGGGCCAGATCGTGCACCGTCTGCACGTTTTGGGGGTTGCCGGCCGGGACCATCAACCCTAACGCCCGGCCTGCCAGTCCCAACAGCAGCACCCGGCGGCCCGGCAGCACCCGCCGGACGAAGGGCACATTGTAGGCATCGGTCTCGGCGTCCCACAAATGGATGCCGGCCACCTCCGCTTCCCCGCGCGCCAGCGCCATCAGCCCACCCAGACTGCCGCTGTACTCCACGCTGAAGGTCGCCGCCGGCTGTTGTTCGGCCAGCAGCCGCATGAGCGCGGCCAGCGCCAGGTCGTGGCTGCCGGCGAAGCGCAGCCGGTTCTCAGGCGCGCCGGTCGGCGCAGGCAAGGGCGCACGGAGCTCCTGCCAGTGCGCGACCGCCAGTCCGAGTGCCGCCTCGGCCTGGGCCGGCGTAAAGCCGCTGGCGAGCGCGTCCAGCAAGAAGCGCTCGGCCCGGTTGACCAGGGCGGCCCACCGCCAGGCCGGCGGCTCTGGTTGGAGCGCGTTGGGCGCGACGCGCGTCCCGCCGCCGCGCCGTCCCGCGACTAGCCCCTCCTGCGTCAGCAGCGTGTAGGCGCGGTTGACCGTACCAGGGGTGCAGTTCCACTGGCGGGCCAGGTCGCGCACGGAGGGCAGCTTGTCGCCCGGCTTGAGCTCGCCAGCTGCAATCCGCCGCCGGATAGATTCGGCGATCTCCAGGTAAAGTAGGGGTTCAGAACGTTCCATTTGTACCTTTTGTACTACTTAAAGCGATACAATCGTATCAAAAATAGGCCAGTTGTCAAGCGCTTTGCTCTGGGGGGCATTTCAATTTTGGGGCGGCTTTTGTGCCAATCTTGCCACCGGCGGATTTCTGCTGGCCTCTGTCGGCGGCTGCGCTGCCGGCAGAAGAGATTTTTGCAGAAGAGATTTTTGTGGAGAGGTTTTGCGCGCGGCTTCGCCGCGCGCAAAACCCTCCTTTTTTTCTTCTTTAACCGCCAGTAATCCGGCAGGGAAGCAAAGCCGCTAGCCAAAAGCGATTGGTTAAGCAGATCAAAATCTTGTTTTTGCCAAAAAAGTGAAGCGCACCCGGCAAAGAACGCAGGCCATACGCTGGATGTACGGCCTGCGTTCTGAGGATGACAGCTATGCAGCTACCCGGATCTGCCGACCGGGCGGCCGAAAATCAGGGAGTTTTAAGCGACCTTATGGCGTGCCTCCCAAAACGCTGTGCGGTAATCCGCCAGCTGACCGGCCAGGACAGCCTCCCGCAGCTCGCGGATCAGGGTCAGCATGGTGTGCAGGTTGTGAATCGTGAGCAGCGTGTGGGCCAGGATCTCTTTGGCGACAACCAGGTGGCGCAAGTAGGCCCGGCTAAAATGGGTACAGGTGTAGCAGGTGCAGGTCTCATCCAGGGGTGCCGGATCATCGGCGAAGCCGGCATTGTTCAGGTTGAGCCGACCGGTGCGCGTGAGCGCCGTGCCGTTGCGGGCCACGCGCGTCGGCAGTACACAATCAAAGATATCCACGCCGCGCGCCACTCCCTCCACCAGGTCCTCCGGCGTGCCGACCCCCATCAGGTAACGTGGTTTGTCGGCGGGCAGCAGCGGCGCGGTGAAGGCCAGCGCCTCCAGCATCTCCTCTTTCGTCTCGCCGACCGAGAGGCCGCCGATGGCGTAGCCGGGAAAGTCCAGGTCGGTGAGAAAGCGGGCGCTCTGCTCGCGCAGGTCAGGGAAAATGCCACCCTGCACGATACCGAAGAGCGCCTGGTCAGGGCGGGTATGCGCGGCGCGGCAACGCTCGGCCCAGGCGTGTGTGCGGCGCAAGGCCTTGACATTGTACTCGTAATCGGTCGGCGGCGCGCACTCGTCCAGCACCATCGCAATGTCCGCGCCGAGGTTTTGCTCAATCGCCATCACTTTCTCTGGCGTGAAGCGATGGGTGGACCCGTCTATGTGCGAGCGAAAGGTGACGCCCTCGTCGTCAATTTTGCGGAGCGCCTGTCCCCGCACGCCACCGGCCAGGCTGAAGACCTGGAAGCCGCCCGAATCGGTGAGGAGGGGACCTTCCCAGTCCATGAAACGATGCAGGCCGCCCAGGCGGGCAATCCGCTCGTCGCCAGGCCGCAGATAGAGGTGATAGGTATTGCCCAGCACCAGGATCGCGCCCACCTCGTGGAGTTGGGCCGGCGTCAAAGACTTGACCGTGGCCTGGGTTCCTACCGGCGCGTAAATCGGGGTGGGCAGCGGACCGTGGGCCGTCTGGAAGCAGCCCGCGCGGGCCTGACCATCGGTCGCTAATAGCTCAAACATGACTCATTGACTCACTGATACCCTGATGACACTGAAACGCTGAAACACTGAGACACTGCTTATCCCCCATAATTCCCATTAGATTCCGCCCCAAATAGTGCTATTATAGTAGGGTGAATTCCGTTCGGCCCTGGAGTAGCCAGCCGGACGGGGACTATGATACCACACTTTTCAAAACAGCAATTTCAAAACGGAAAGGAGAGCTGGAATATGAAACACAACCGTTCCCTATGGCTGGTGGTCGCGTGGGTCCTATTGGTGACGTTGGCCTGTAATATTGGGCAATCTAACCCCACAACAGCACCCACCGAAGTGGCCCAGACCACATCCGCTCCAAGCACGACCGAGGCGCCTCCGCTGCAAACAACTCAACCTGCCACCCAGCCTCCGGCCGCCACAACCGAGGCCCCGCCAGTCTCCGGCGCTGGTGGCTGCACCTTGCAGGCCGCTTACGTGACCGACGTGACGATCCCCGACAATACCGTGATGACACCGGGGAGCAGCTTCGTCAAAACGTGGCGCATCCGCAACAGCGGCACCTGCACCTGGGAAACCGGCACGCAAATGATGTTCACCTCCGGCGAGCCGCTGGGCGCGCCCGCATCGGTGGCTGTCCCGGCCACCGCCCCAGGAGCCCAGGTAGACATCAGCGTCTCCATGGTCGCGCCGACGGCACCCAACACCTATCGCAGCAACTGGCAGCTGCAAGCGCCTGATGGCACTCGCTTCGGCGGCATTTTCTACGTGCAAATCGTCATTCCGGCCCCGGTAGCGCCGCCATCCAATCTCGTCGGCACGGTAGCGAGCGATTGCTCCAAGGCCACCTTCACCTGGACGGATGCCCAGGGTGAAGGGTCTTATCGGGTGGAGGGCTCAGGGTTGAATCAGACCCTGGCCGCCGACACCACCACATTTGATTGGAGCAGCCCGCCGGCCGGCGCACAAACCGTCACCTTAATCGCGCTCAAGGGCGACGGTTCCGAGATCGGCCGGGTCAGTGCCGCCATCAACGTGGCCTGCACGCCCACGCAGCCCGACCTGGTGGTAGATTCCATCGCTTTTAGTCGGACGCCGACCGCCTACCTGCCGGTCCACGTCACCGTCCGGGCGCGCAACCAGGGGGCGCCGACGGCGGGCAGCTTCCTGCTCCGCTGGTGGGGGGGCAAGAGCTTCAGCAGCCCCTCCTGTGAGTGGACCATCAGCAGCCCACTGGCTACCGGAGCCAGCGCCACACTGGAATGTGATTTCATCTATCAGAGCCCCTACGCTTCCATCGCCAGCAAGGCGGAGGTAGATCCAACCAACACCATCGCCGAAGCCAACGAGACCAACAACGGACTGGAACAGCCGACGGCGGTGAACAATCCGGCGATCGTCTTTGACTTTCTGACGAAGGCCCCGAACGCTAAATGGCAGGGCGGCCCCCCCCTGGTGGATTTGCCCTGGCCTGGCGGGGAAAGCGACAGTAATGGGTTTGCCCGTTGGGTGAGCAGCGGCAACTTGGAGACTGGGGCAGCCATCCAGGGACAGTGCCTGGAGACGCATCCGCGCTGGGTAGACAACGGCTACATCGCCGGGACGTACACCGAGCTTTATACCAGCGGCTACACCGTCCAATCGGGCGATCGTTTCCGGGCCGTGGTAGGGCTGCTGCAAAACGCCAGCGCCGGCAATGTCACCTTCAAGGTGATGCTCCGCACGGCCAGCAGCGGCAACCTCTGGATCGCTCAGGTGGCCGACGCCTACGGGGACGGGCTGAAGACCATTGACGTGGACCTCTCGCCCTACGCCGGCCAGAGAGCCGACGTGATCCTCCAGGTGGATGCCGGTGCCAGCTCATCCCAGGACTGGGCCTGCTGGCTCCAGGCCGTCATCTACCGCTACCCGTAAAAATCGCTGCTTATCAGGTAAACCAGAGGTGCGACGCTCTGCTCAGGAGCGTCGCACCTCTGTTAAGCCTGTTGTCGTTGCCTTAGCCTTAAGGCGTAGGGGTGACTGTTGGGGTGAGCACAGCCGGCGCGACCAGCGTCGGCGTCACGGTGACCGTCGGCGTGAGAAGGCTGACAGAAGAGGTGACGGGCACCGTCAGATCCACCACAGCGCTCCACAGCGTCTCCAAATCAGCGCCCACGCGGAAAGAGCGTTCCGCGATCAACCCATCCAGCTCCACGGCTCGTTGGCGCAACAGTGCCAGGGCGGATGCCTGGTCGGGCAGCCACGTGCTGGCCTGATCTAGATGCGCAACCGCCAGCGCGACTGCTAATCGCGCTGCACCGGGGTTCTCTTCCAAAAGCAGCAGGCGCACTTTGAGGAGATCGTGGGCCACCTGGAGTAACGCCAACCGGCCTTCCAGGGTATTCAATTGAGCAGCTGCGCCCTCCCGCTCGGTTTGCCAGCCGGCCGTCTCTTGCTTCACGGTGTCGCGCAACGTGGTCAGCGCCGCCGTTTGCGCCGCCAGATCTTTTTCCAATTGCATCAGGCGCGTTTCCTGGTCCTCAAGGCGCTGTTTCAAATCCGTTTGGGCCTGGGCCTGCGAGGTATACTCCTCTTTTAACTGCGTGTATTGCCCTTCCAGTGCGGTGAGACGGTCCTGCAACCGCTTGTTCTCCGTCTGAGATTGATCCTGGGCTTGATTCCACCGCTCCTCCAGCGCCGTGATCCGGGTGCCCTGCTCTTGAACCGGCAACACCAGCTGCCGGTAAAGCCAGGGGACGCCGTAGAACAAGCCCAGGCCGATGAGCACTCCCACGACAATCGCAAACAAAAGACGAACCAGGAAACGGAAAAACGCACCCACAGCCCGCCCAAACGAGCTGCCACTTGAGGTAGTCTGTGACTGGGACATAGTTCTTAAACTCCTTCCAGATCAATTGGGACTTTACGGCGTCGGCACCGGGGTAGGAGTAGGCGAGAGGGGTTCAGAGGCACTGCCGAGGAACTCGCCCAGCAGCGTATGGAGCTGCTGGAAGAAAGTGGTTACTCGTTCGGTTTGGGCTTGCACAGCTGCCAGATCATCGGTCAGCCGCTGAACATCGCCTTCCAGGGCACTTACCTGTTTGCCCATCGCGACCGTCTGCGCGTCCAGAGTTTTGACGGCGGCTTCGGCCTTTTCCATGCGACCGGTCAACCCCTCCAACGTGTTCAACCGTTGGCGGATTCCACTGACCTCATCCCCCAACGAGGTGAGACCTGAGTTCTGCCGTTCCACAGAAGCCTGCAGCGCCAGCATAGCCGGGCTACGGCTCACGTCCAGGGAACCATTGATGCCGGAAAGCACCAACAGCGTGGCCATCATCCCCAACAGCCCGCCCAGCAGCGCCGACCAGAGCCAGGTCAGACCACCCCGCCGGGGCTGGGGAGCAACCGGAGCGGCGGGTGGCGGTGGTGCCGATGCCGGCGGCGGCACCGGAGTCGGTCCAGGGGGCGGTGGGCCCGACAGGGGTTCCGGGGGGGATACGGTCACCGGTGGCGCGGGTGGCGGTGGGCCCGACAGGGGTTCCGGGGGGGATACGGTCACCGGTGGCGCGGGTGGCGGTGGTAGTTCCGGGGCGGGGGACGGCCCCTCAAGGGGCGGCGCAGGCGGGAGGGGCTCCGGGGGCGGTTCAGGCAGGAGCTCTTCAACCGGTGGGGGCGGCGGTAAAGGCTCTGGCATGGGTTCAAGCGGGAGCGCTTCAGGCACAACCTCGGGAGGTGGCTCCTGAACAGGGATCACCGGCTCCACCGGAGTGCCCTCAACTGGAGGGATTGCAGCTTCAACGGGAGGGCTCACCGGGGATTCCACAACGGTCTCGGCCGCTTGCTCGGCCTGGGATTCGGCTTCCATAAACACATACCTCCATCCGTGGTGGTGAAACCAATCATCCTAACATCATCATTATAGCACAAGGCTATGCAAATTATGCGCTGGTTAAGCAGATTTTTGCTAAAGACGGCCTGGATTTACCGAACAGTTGCTACCAGCCTGTCCCGTGGTATACTGACACCATATGGAATTCAAGGATGAACTTCCAGGAGGGGAAAATGGTACAGGTTGAGCTGCTGGAGATTTTACGCTGTCCATACTGCGTAAGTGGCGAAACGCGCCGCAAGGATAAAGAGGACCCCGGCCGGCTGGACCTGGTGCGCGAGGGCGTCTGGTTGGTCTGCCAGGATTGCGGCCGCAAGTATCCCATCCGCGACGATATCCCCGTCATGTTGATTGATACGGGAAGCAAATGGATCGAGACCGCCGTAGAGGCACTACCGGTACCCCCGCCGGAGGAGTAGCCGTGGCGCACCCGAACGATTGGCAGGTTCCGGCCCTGAGTGCCGCCGGGATCTGTTTTATTTTGCTGGGACTTTTGGCCCTGGCCCTGCCGGGATCTCAAGAGGGCGTGCTGATCTGGCGCCTGGACGGGGGGCACTCAGTCAACTGGATGGACCTGGTCGGCGTTTTCGCCACCGGCCTGGGGGTGATCCTCACCTGGTTGAGCGGGCTATTGTGGAAACAACAGACTCGGGTCTGACCCGGGCGCCCGGTCTCTATCTGCTGGGATTAGCCCTGGCCCAGACCACGCCTTTGACCATAGGCGCGCTGGGGACGTGGGAACTTCCGGCCGGGCTGTACGTTTATGTCGGAAGTGCCTGGGGCCCTGGCGGGCTGGCGGCCCGGGTAGGTCGCCATCTACGGGGCACCGCTTTCCCTCACTGGCACATTGACGCGCTCCGCGCGGTGACTACCCCCCTGGCGGTCTGGCTGGCCCCCGGAGCGCAGGATGAGTGCGCCCGGGCCCGGCGGCTGCTGGCCCTGCCGGTGGCGCGGATCGTCATCCCCCGTTTTGGGGCGTCCGATTGCCGCTGCCCGGCCCATCTGGTCACGCTGGGACCACTTCCTGCCGCGCTGGGGATACTCCAGGGCTGGGCTGAGGCCGACGGCTGGCTCAGCGCACCGGTTTGAACGCGCTGGCGGGCTATCAGCAAGCCAACAGGCAAGATCTCCCATGCAAGCCAGATTTAACACCGAGACGCAGAGGGCGCAGAGTTTTCTCAGGGCTATCAGTGGATCAGTGGTGTCTGGTGGGCGGCGGGGCTTTCATGGGTGTGCCTGATGGCGGAGGGCCATCATACGCAACTCTTTTGAAAGGTTTCTTCTGAAAGGTCTCTTTTGAAAGGTCTCTTTTGAAAGGTCTCTTTTGAAAGGTCTCTTATGGAAGATTGGCAATCACAGGTATCAGCCGCAGCACACCAGCTGGTCACGGCCCGGCGCGTGGCGATCTTCACCGGGGCAGGGGTTTCCAAGGAAAGCGGGATCGCTACCTTCCGCGAGAGCGATGGAGCCTGGACCCGGTATGATCCCCGCGTTTACGCAACGCTGGACGGCTTCCACCGCTATCCAGAGCAGGTCTGGCAATGGTACAACTGGCGGCGGCAGGAGATCCTCAAAGCCGGCCCCAATCCGGCTCACCGGGGCCTGGCCGAGCTGGAGACGCTCTTCCCCCAGGTAGTTGTCATCACCCAAAACATTGACGGCCTGCACCAGCGCGCCGGGAGCACCACCGTGTTGGAATTGCACGGCAGCTTTCAACGTTTCCGCTGCTCCGCCGACTGCCGGGGACATCCGACCCCGTTGCCGGAGCCGCCGCTGGATCTGCCTGCGCCGCCGCCCTGCCCGTTTTGCGGCGCGCCCACCCGGCCTGACGTCGTCTGGTTCGGCGAGAGGTTGCCGACGGAGGTCTGGGAACAGGCAATGGAAGAAGTCCTTCAGTGTGATGCCATGTTAGTGGTAGGAACTTCGGGGGTCGTGGAACCGGCCGCTTCGCTGCCACGCCTGGCCCTGCAACAAAGAGCCCTGGTGATAGAGGTCAACCCGGAACCGACGCCCCTGACCGCGCGTGTTCCCTTCCACCTTTCGGGGCCGGCCGGGACCTTGATCCCGGCTCTGGTCGCCGCAGTACGCCATGAGCAAGCGGGCGCGCCCGGCAGTTGACTTCTCCCCTGCTCGTGATATACTCTGCCACGCGGGTCGTTAGCTCAGTCCGGCAGAGCAGGGGCCTTTTAAGCCCAGGGCCACAGGTTCGAATCCTGTACGACCCACCAGCACGCGCGGCCTTCCCGGGCCGCCTACCAACATCTGCTTTCAGACGCAGCCTCTTGCGCCTGCACAGGCTGCGTCGCGGAACCCCCTCCAACAGGGGGGCTTTTCCAGCGTCATACGCGGGTTCTCTGTTTACCTGACTTCAAATAATCCGCAACCCCGGCGCATCCGTCGGTTGACCCGTGCCTAACACCTCGCGCCGGCCCTGACAGGCGCCACACAGCGCGTAAATCCGCACACTGCCCCCGGCCCCTCCCGTCTCGCCCTCTCGGGGCTTCACCCAGCGCGCCAGCTGCGGTTGCAGCTTCTCCAACTCCTGCGAAGTCAGCCAGACCTCAAACACGCTGTATTGCACCCGCTCCCCGTACCCCTCCAACAGGTGCATGATCTTCAACCGCCGCTTGTCATCGGGGATGTCGTAACTGATCAGGTAGAAGGAACGGGACATAGAGCAAATGGCGAATAGCGAATAGTGAATGGCGAATAGCGAATAGCGAATGGCGAATGGCGAATAGCGAATAGCGAATGGCGAATGGCGAATGGCGAATAACGGCTGACCACTAAATGCTGACGGCTGAAGGCTGACAGCCGAATGTTGATGGCTTACCGGAAAAATATCGGCCGGTAGTCGGCGCTGCCTTCGCGCACACAGCGGGCAAACTCGCGCGCCTGCAATTCCAAAAACCGCCAGAGCGGCAGCGTCTCCTCCGTCCGGGGGTGCTTGAGCGGCTTCCCCATCCGCTCCTCATAAGCCGCCACATACTTCTTCACCGCCTCGCGCTCCATCACCAGCGGACGCTCGTCCGCCTCCGGGTCGCCGGGACGGAAATCGGTGGGCGCAATGATCCCATGATGGCAGACGTGCAACACCAGCCCCTCAATCACCGGCCGGAACTCCTCCATCAAATCCAACGCCAGGGAGGGCCGGTTATAGGCATCCTGATGTAGAAAACCCGCGTAAGGGTCTAATCCCACCGCCTGGACAGCGCTCTCGGCGGCATGTGCCAGCAGCGTATAGCCAAACGAAAGCAGCACGTTGACCGGGTCGGTCGGCGGCTGGCGGTTGCGGTCGTTAAAACGCCACTCCGGCTCAAAGAGCAGCCGGTAGCCGCTGAAATAACGCGCCGTCGCACTCCCCTCCACTCCCAGCAGCGCGTTGAGCGTCTGCGTCCGCCCGGCCCGCGTCTCATAAGCGCCCAGGTCGGCCAACACCAACTCCAGCTCGTCGTGCCCGGCCCGTTGTTGCCGTTGCAGCAACACCCGCTGGTTCCGCAGCTTCCCGGCTACCACCTGCTGCGCCACCCGGAGCGCAAAGGCCGGCTCTGCCTGATGAAGGTACTGCGCCCGCCGCAGCACCACATGCGGCGTTGTCTCCCCCACCAAGCGCCCGTAATACTGCCCATCCAGCCCCAGAAAGACCAGATCAATCCCCTCTTTGAGCAACCGCTTGAGCGCCGGCGTCGTCACCCCCACGTTGCCTAAGAGGATCACCTGCTCCACATGCCCCAGGGGGAACTCCACCACTACCTGCTCTTTGCCGGCCTCATCCTTCTTGCGGACCTCCAGCCGGCGGTGATCCATGCCGATCTGCGCGCCCTGTTCGGTGATGTAAATGGTGTTCACGGGAAGCCTGAATTTTGGATTTGAGATTTCGGATTTGAGATTTCGGATTTAGGGTTGGGCAGTTTTTTGTTTTTGCCGGGCGGTGCGGCCGATAGCTGTAAAGATAGCGGTGAGCTCATCCGCTTCACGCAACAACTCAGTCAACCGGACTTCGGGCAATAAGCCGGTCTCTACGATCATTTCCAGCCAATAGAGTGTTTCGTCCGCCTCTTCTTCAACCACCCCAATTTTAGCAGCAAAATCGCGGTAAGAACGTCCTCGCAGCGCTGCCCGGTAGTTAGCGCCTATTGAAGTTGCCGACCGGATCACCTGCCGCGCGATCACATCAGCAGCGCGGTTAGAGGGTAAGGCTTCTGTCATTTTTACCACCCGCACAGCAAAACTTTTAGTGCGTCGCTTCAATTCTTCTTCATTCACCTTCTCTCCTCTCCCACTCACCCACTATGGCTTCGGCCTTGTTGGACAATCCGGCCAGGGCTGCCCCTTCCTCTTCTTCCCTTACTACTTTCTTCACCTTCCCAACTCTCTCTATCTCATCCCCTCCGCAATCCAAAATCCACAATCCAAAATCCACAATCCGACATCCTACATCAGGCGCACCTGCCCCATCCCCACCGTCGTCAGGGCGCCGACGCCGGAATAGAGGGCAAACTCGGCCAGCAGCGAGAAGACGGCCAGCCAGTAGCGATCACGGTTCAGGGCGCGGTAGGTGATTTTGCCGATGGCGCCGATGCGGAGTCCCTGCCCGCGATCCCAGCCGGGGGCACTGCGCAGCTCAAAACGGCTCACGGCGACCAGCTCCTCGGCGTACCGGCGCACGCCCTCTTCTGGCAGCGCCACCGGCGCAAAAGAGTTCCAGCGGTTGGCCAGACTCCCGAAAAAGAGCTCCGGCAGGGGGAGCGGTTGTGTTTTCCCCTTGGATTGGAAAGCCAGCGGCGCAGCCAGCACAAACAGCCAGCCATTGTCCGGGACAGGTCCGGCGGGCAGCAAATGGCGCGCGGCCAGCGCCTGATACGTATCAGCGCCAACCCATTCGGCTGGAGGAGGGGAGATTACAGATTGAGGCGCCGACGCCCCAGGCTCACCCTCCACCCTCGGCTCCCGGCCAGGCGTTTTGGGCCGTTCACCCTCTATTTCCGGCAATCCCAGGCCCACAATTTCAAAATCCACCCCCTCAAACGTGAGCGTTTCCCCCACCGTAAAGGCATTCACCAGCGCCGCCGCCACAGGCGCCGTCAGCGCTGTATAACGCAAAATGTATGTATGGTTGGGCATGACCTGCTCGCCCTCACGAATCCCCAGCAAATTCGAGCAGGTAAACGGCTTGGGGCCTTGATCATCGTGCAGCGTCGCTGCCAACGACGGGTCTTGCGCCGCCAGCTGCTGCAACAGGATCGCATGGGCCGCGCGTCCCAGGCGCGGCGGGGGCATGGCAGCCACCTTTGGTCGTAAAGTCAGCACCAAACTGAGTAAATCCATAGTTTTCTCCCCTTCTTGCGCAGAGTTTTTAATGCGCTCTCAGCAGCTCTGCACCAGCGCGCCGCTGCGTTAGCCTCTTCTGCTCCTGGCGGCATCGCGGAGGGCTTGCAGGTTGATGATCTCCGCCACTTCGTACCGTGGCGGCAGCGCACCGGCCACGGGGCGCAGGCGCACGATGGGCGGGAAGTAGCCCATCCGCCCATGCAGCTCGGCCAGCAGCACGGCGGCGGCGAAGTTGAGCGCCGGCGGCACCACCAGCAACGCCTCTGTTTGCCACTGCGCGGGCGTGAGACCAGCCGCCTCGGCCAGTGCCGCAGCCTGCGGTCCGAAGGGCGCTTCCGTATCCAGCTGCGTGGGAATCTCGCGCACCTCGGTGATCACTTCACCGGTGAGCGCCTCCAGCTGGGCGCTCTGTGCGGGGGTCAGGGGGTGGGAGTAGTTGAGGATGAGCATGAATACCTCCAGAAGTTTTCAATGCACAGGAGCAGCGGCGCTAAGATGCTGAGAGGCCCCAGGTAGCAGCTAAATCCAGCAAGGCCGCATAGAACTTTTCGCCTTTTTCTAACACGGATTTGACTGAAATCTCACGCCAGTTTTTTCTGATTGCGCCATGGTTGATCAAATTGCGCCAATCCGCCAGTTCATTCCAAGTGTTTATCAACTGCTCACGCTCTGGCCAGGTGTTAAGCTGGGCCACCCATACTGGTAGTTCATCATGCGTACCACCCCCTCGCTGCTGTACAAACCAACCCAGGGACTTTTCCACCTCACCGCGCAAGCCTTTGGCATCTAAAAGCGCTGCACCAGTAATTCCCAACCGATACGCCACCGCACTGACCAACCATTCACGCATCAACGTGCCGGCTTGAGGAATATGGCCTTTGTCCAGGTACCAGCGCGCCAAGGCTAACTGCACCTCCAGGTCAGCAGCAATATCTTGTGTCATAGGATCCGGTTGTGCAAATGGAATATAGCTGGTGCGGACACGTTCTGCCAAGACCCGATAAGGTGGGGCAATAGCTGCCAAATCCAATGCCGCACACTCTAATCGCGCAATCAAATTAGCGCTGGCGCGTTCTGCATGGGGAATCAGCGAGGTCAACATAGCCGCGGTAGTTTCTTCAATTGAATCCGCTGCATTATGGATGCGTTTGGATGTAGCTTCGGCCTCACGTTCTGCCGGCGTTAACTTCCGCCGCGGATGTTCGAATAAATCACTGCGTTCTAACAAGCGCGCCAGGTATCGTCCATCTCCCGTATAGATGAACTGGTTGGTGGCGGTGAGCCAATCAAGCAAGCCTACGAAGGGAGTCAGGTCAAACACCGGCGTGCGATTGGCAGCATCTTTGGCCTCGAACGCGCCATAGATGATTTTGTGGACCTTGATCTGCCGGGCAGTGCGCAGATAGGCTGCTGCCAGAAAAGTGAGAAACGGCAAAGAGCGAAAGGAGTAAGTAATATCAAAAACCACCGTATCCCCTTCATCCACAGATGCGGTTAGCGCGTTAAAGATGTCCCACAGCTCAGCTTCGGAGTGACCTTCAGGAATAGGTAGGGGTTTGACCAAGTCGCCCAGCCGCCGTTGCACTTCCGCCCAGTTATCCGGTTTGTCAGGTGGCGGGTTTCGGACCGTGGGGGTCAGCAGCACCAGAATCTGTTCCAGATCGGGGAAAAAGTGCACCAGCGCTTCGGTAAAGAACGGCGTTTCTTTCTCATTGCCGTTGTAGCAATAGATTGTAGGTGTGTACCTGGTTGGGCCTAAGAATGAAATAGCTTTCATCAAAAAGATACTCCTTTCACACGTAACATCAATTTGTCTGATCAGCATTCGGCGACTTTATGTTATAATATGAAGTACCACTGACAGACAGGCAAGGTGGACCATGACCATCCATACGGCGACATTGAAAGATGCAATGCGAATTAGCGAGCAACTTTCGCCCGCCGATCAGTTGCGACTGATCCATTGGCTTTCTGTGCGGCTCCGGGATCAGGTCACTGCCTCTGAAAAGCCAGTAGACCTGCTCGCCTCGGCCGGCCTGGGGGCCGAAATCTGGCAACAGATAGATGTAGAAGCCTACATCCGCCAGGAGCGCGCCAGTTGGGAAGATTAGCGTCGGCCCTCAGCGCTCATACGTCCATTGGTCTCGACACTACACCATTCATCTATTTTTGGGAACGCCATCCTGTCTATTTTCCGCTCTCAGAAGAGATTTTTCGTTACCTGTCAGAACCTGAAAAACAGGGCATTACCTCAATCATCACCCTCATTGAAGTTTGCGTTCATCCTCAACGCTTGGGACGGCAAGATCTCATCACTGCCTATGAGCAAATACTTTTACACTCGCCCCAGCTTACCATGTTGCCCATCTCCGTAACGCTCGCCCGCCAGGCAATTCAGTTGCGGGTGCAGTATAACCTTCAGGTCCCCGATGCCCTGCAAATTGCAGCCGCATTGGAAGGTGGCGCCACGCTCTTTGTCACCAATGATCGTCAATTGAGCAAAGTACAAGAGCTGGAAGTGCTCCTGATTGATGATTATACTGACTGAACGAGGCCCTAGGCAAGCCGGCACGGCAACCGCTCGGCGAGCGCCTGCCGCAGCGCGGTGACCTCATCGGCGCGCAGGGTTTTGCGCCCGGCCCGGTAGTTGGGGAAGGCCACCACCCCCACCCGCAAGGCCCGGGCCAACGCCTTGAAACGCTCATCCACGCGGCCTCCGATGACTGCCAGGCGGGCCGTATAGGTTCCCAGATACTCGCGTGCGGCGGCAGTCGTCAGCTGGTCAATGGCCTCCTTACCGCTGCCGTAGCTCTTGAGCTCCAGCACCGCTACTTGATTGCCGCACCGCACCAGCAAATCCATTTCCACCTGCTCTTGAACACCCTCCGGTCTGACCCCGGCCAGCACCTCATCTACCCAACCGTGGAGAGCCTGGTACACCGCCCGCTCAAAAATCCAACCGCTGGTCGGTTTGGGCTGCTCCATAAACGGATCATCAGCCTGATAACCGGCCAGGTGCGCCCGCAGGTACTCATCCAGCGTGATGAGACCGCCGGGCAGCTCCTCGCGTTGCGCCAACACGGGCCGGTCCCCCTCCCAGCGATAACGGTAGAGCAGACTGCGCTGATCGCGTCCGCGCGGGCCTTCGGTCTGGAAGTATAAAAAGGGCGCGCCGCGCTCGGCCGCTAACGCATACGCGGCAAAGTTCATCGGCTTGGTGCCGCCGGTGAGGTTGAAGAGCAAGTCGCGCTCAGCGGCCAGCTGGGTTTCCAACACCGCCCGGATGGCGCCCAACGCATAGGCATCTACCGGCACATAGGCCGCTACGCCAGGCGGTAATAAAGCCGCCACCCGGCGCGCCACCCTTTCCGTGCCACTATGGCCGGTCGTGTGCACCAATACCACCCGCTCCGGCTTCAGGTAGCGGATGGGCAGCAGGTTGGGGATCGGCTGCTCGCCGACGAGGGTGATGAGAGTGGGCATGGTTTACCTCAATTTTAACTCTTGATGTTCAATCCAATCTGCCTGCTTAGCTAGTTGTTCAATAGTCAAATGCTGTTCCTTGACTTCTTGCCACAATGCTTCGTAGGGCTGGATAAGTTCCCACTGAGCTCCCACGATATATTTTTTATCCCCTTGTATCAGTCCTTGTTTCCACATCGGCTCTAAATATGCTTTGGAGAAGTTTGCAGGAGCAATCCCCTGCACAATATTCCAATACTGCTCATGTTGCAACAAGCGGCTATACAGTTCTGAATCGCTCAAATCGGGGGAAAGCGACAGAATATCCAATATAGCCCGCATCACAGGAGACACAGAAAGAGGCATAGCCGGTAGTTCTATCCAATAGTTTTCTTCGGTGGGAAAGAAAACACACCTTTCGGCATCTTGATTGTGAGCTTGAACATAGTAGAGGCGGGCAATCTGCCCTGACAATGTGGCGGCAAGCTCCAGCGCAAAATTGATGACGTTGTTGCCGCCAGTCAAATTTATCCACATCTCTTTACCCTGACCACCTACTCCTGATAGCGCGGCTATGACACGAATGGCCCGTTCATAAACATTGCGAATATCTTGCCGATTAACAGTGCACCAGAAAATGCTTACTTCCGAACGCAAGGTGATAGCCGGCAAAATCTCGTCCAACAGGTCACCTAAAATCGTTTTCATTGCCCCGCATTCAATCACTCCTCCTTGTGTTTTTCCTGGTTTATTGCGAGTAGCTGACACGGTCAGTAAGCGGCCTTGAAGTACTTCAGCGGTTGAAAACAATACAAGAGCTTGTATATCTCCAACCTTCTTTCCTTTCTGGCGACTTTGTGCTTCACCAGAACGGCTAAAAAAACGCTCGTCTTCTGCATTCCAACGTTGATAGCGATGTGCAAGATACGAGAGTGGCCCAGTGACTACTCCTGGTGATGTACCAAGTCCCATCAGATGATATACGCCCATGACTTTACCCCTTTCGGCATAAAACTTGCCAAATCCTGCCGATTTGTTTCAGGCCGATCACCTCACATACTACTTTATCGCCCTCGCGATATCTCTTGCTGCTGGGGTTATTTTCGGGAGCGATATAAGCTGCAGCGACCGTATCATCCAAACCAGGGACGAACAGTTCCAAAGCGCGGCCTTCCTGGCTAAACACTTCACCCATAAAACGGTCGCCAATTTGGGGGATTTCCTCAAAGCTCACGATGAGCGGTTTAGGGGCAGGTCTGGCTGCAGGGGCAATTGTTTCCTGAGGCGTAACCACCGCCTGAGTTAGAGGCGCGGCTTCGGCCTCTTGCGAAGTTTCTGATTGTGTTTGTGCCTGTGGCCCAACAATCGTCTGATGGTCGATTGACACAGACACAATTGCTTCTGAGATTTTTGACTGCCAGTCAGATACTGCAACCTCTTGCCCATCTTGCACTACAGTAACCAGAAGCCAACCCAGCGGAAGAGCAGGTGCATTTCCCACCCAAGCCAGGTGACGAGCCTTGGGAAAAGGTTCACCACAGGTATAACCACGGCTTTGCCCGCCGCCGCCACGATCCAGGTTAAAATCGTGAACAATCTGCTCCAACAGTGGGTCTTCGTCGGATAAACCACCCAGCACGGTCTTGGCCCGCCAGCCGGTGGCAAAACCAACTTGAAGGAGAAATTCGTCCTTTGGCCAGGCATCGCTGTTGGCTTCCTGGAAAAGTTTACCGTAAAAGGTAGCCGCAGCAGCATCCTTGCGGTTAGCATGGTATTGCCATTCGTGTTGCAAACGGCGTATGGCGATGTGTTGCGCAACCTCGGTAATACGGCGAGTATAGTTCGTCACCTGTTGAGTCCATTCCAATCCGCGCTGTCCACTCTGCTGCAAAAGCCAGGTATCTATGCGCAGCGTAGCAATCAGCCGTGTACCGCGCTGAATGGCCTCTACATCAACATTGAGTTTGGGTACCATCTGTAACCGTTGCAAAGTCAAGGCCGCCGTAGAAACCGGGCTACTATCACTCACCTGAACGGCACGCAATATGTCGCGATTGGGGTCATATCCTAAAAGTGACTTCTCCAACCTGCTTGCTGCCGCTTTAGCTTCTTTGAAGCCTCCGCTTGGACCAAAATCCCCGCGCTGAAAAGCCTGCTTACCGGTCAAGCCACGCAGCAAGGCCGTGCGCAATGCACCTTTGAGACTGCTGCCGGGAATGTAAGGACGGCCTTGTACGTCACGGATAGCCTCGCGGATTTCTTTCATCGCCGGCGCGCCGCGCAGTGTATAACGAAAATACTCTGGGTGTGCACGATAGTCGCCTGCCTCCAATAGATTCGCCAGTGGCTGATTGAGGTAAAGCCGTTGTTGCACCGGGTCTGACGGCCACTTGTCGGTCAAGATGGTATCCTCGTTTAGGCGGTAGGTTAGGCCATTGTGCACTTCAAAGTCAAAGCCCTGCTTGAGCGTGACGCCGTTGCCGATGTGTAGAGGGGTCAGCACCTCAATCTCAAGGCGATAGTTGATTCCCAGAGCGTCAGGCATAGGACACCTCCTCCGGCAAAGCAGCGGGAGCAATGCCCACCGGAAATGCATAGCCCCAGCGATAAACACGGCGTGCATCGCTGAATGACCAGGGTGTGATCTCATCTTGCCAATCGTCGGGCTTTTCGGGAGTCACATCTACCAGCCGTCCCACAGCCGCTGCGCCCAACACGCCACCTTCAGCAATCATACGCACGCTGCGCCGCCGCCAGGCATGATGATGATCGTCCACACACCAGCCGCCTACGGTGTCCAGTTTGTAGGCTGTATGTGGAGTCTGCAAGGTATTGCTGACCTCATTCTCGTCGCGAGGAGCATAGCGCGCCAGAGTGACAACGTAACCAGAATTTCCAGGATCGGGCAAGTCACCCTCCGTGCTGGTCCAGGCGAACGCGCCGTGTCCGGTAGAGCGCAGCCCACCAATGCCGCTGTCGGCGAGCAGATTAAGCGCCTCACGGATCGTCGCCAGGTCGCCGCGCACAGCAAACCACAAGCCGACATTTTCCCTCAGCGTAACGCGCCCAATGTGATAGAGCGTACCGGCGTTCGTCTGTCGGTCAAGCGTCACACGCGGCACATCCCACTGCTTCCATAGCGGCTTGAGATGGCCCTCGGCATCCTTAGGCAAAATCTTAACCTCTTCCGCAGTGACCCAAAAACCGCCGGGCCCGAAAAGTCCCTCTTGACAGGCGTCGCTCACATCCTCGCCTTTGCACAAACGCCAGAAAAGGGTTTCGGAAACCCATGCGGCTTGTTTAAGCCGTTTGCCGGCCTGGTCTTTTACTTCCTGGTCGGCATGGATTTTGACCACCGGACGCGGAAAGAAACGCAAAACCGGCCGTAACGCCTGATCATCCAAACGCTCATATAGGCAAGGAAAAGCCGAAGTGAGCAGGAAAGGCGGCGAACCGTTTTGGAACAGCGCGAGTTTAGCGCCGATCTCGCCGCGCTCGGCCCAGGCCGTTGCCAGGGCCGCAAAGAGCGTATCGGAGGGAATGTGTCCCAAAACGCGCTGCCGCTCGATGCCCACCGGCTCCCCGACGTGAAAACTCCCTTTGGGAGCCAGGGTAATGATTGCCATAGCCCACCTCACAGTTTTAAAGATTGTGTCAGCCAGGTCTGAAGCTCCTGCTTGAGACTTACCAACGTTGCCAGGTTGCGTTCTTCGGCTTGGCGTGCGTTGAACGCTTGAAACTCGAAATCCTGATAGTCCTTGCCGCCGCGCAGGATCAGGTGAAGCGCTTCAAAGCGCACCTTGCCGGAGCCACGCGAACCCTGGCCACCCAGATAGTCGTCCTCAACCAGTTGCAGGCCGGTCAGAACATTGGCAAAACGTTTGATGTCCTCTGCGCTGTAGATGCTAAAGACGATTTCCATCGGCGCAAAGACCGCTCCCGCCGGCACGCGCTCCATCTGGCGCGGACTGGCCGCGCTGGTCACACGGTCAATGGCGGCTTCCCATTTGACTTCTGTATAATCCACTACGGTCTCCGGCAAGCTGGAAGTATCCAGCGGAATATCACGCACCATCAAGCGCGTCGGAGCGTCTTTCATGGTATCCCCGGTGGTGCCGTAGATGGAGCAAACCTCGCATTTTGGATCCGTACAAGTGTGAATAAAAACACGTTTGGCAGGGTCCTTATCATCCTTGAGACGAGTCTCGAACGTCTTACCGCGCACCTTTTCCCACAATGAACGCATTTTGCCCTTGAGCGACGAGCCGGGGATATACGGTGTGCGATCTACCGGATTGCGCACAACCGGCATATCCACACCGCCGATTTCCAGCGCCTCTTTTGAGGTTCCGATATGCAAACCGGTCACGGCTATAATGTTTCCGGTTAACACTACCCGACCTTGCAACATAATTTGACGTTCTTTTTCCTCCGACATCTTTCACCTCCGTTGTTCATTTGCCGCCTGCAGCGGTATGGTAGGCCAGAATCGCCTCGAAGAACTCTACGAACCGTCGGAAGCGTTCATAACGCTCTTTGGCGGTTTTGCCCTTGCCAACCTCTTCAATGGATGTCCCCAAGATTTTTTCCAGGTCATAAAAGCCTGGTTTGTTGGTGCGTTTGGCTTGATAGGCTAACTTAGGGCGCAGCAACATTACCTGGCGAAAAGCCTTCTCGGCTTCGCTGTCTGGCGTGTCCATCCGCCAGCGTAATTGAATCTGGCGCACAGGGCCAAAGATGTTACGTACTTGACTAGTGCTAACATCATCCTTGATTGTTGTTCCAATTTTTTTGGCATGCTTGATCAACAGCTCAGTCTGATTCTCATTGCCGATAATCGCAGGCACATCTCTGAGCACCTCATCAGTCCAAGAAGGTGCCTGAACTTGAGGACCACCACCTTTTGGTGGATATGGATTACGCATACTCATTGCTGCCTCCTTTGAATAACGTTTTACACCATGCACTCGCGCACGGATTACGAACTCTTTTCCTGCGAACGGGTCAACAACTCAGCCCAGCGCGCCGCCAGGCCCAAACGCACGATTAACGATTGGTCGGTCAACATATTTTTCAGCCAGTCTTCAATCTCCTTTCTTACATCTGGGGCTTTTGTAGCAACCGCCGTGCGACCCAACTGGTAAACGGCGTGCCAGACCCAGGGGCCAAAGTAGAACTGATATTGTTTGATTCTCTTGCCACGGATTGCCTTTTCTCGCCCTTCATGCCACTCATTATGCAAAGTAAGCAGGTTTTGGAGCAAGGCTTTGGGGGCTTCTCCATTGTTCACCCAGCCGGTCAGCTCCTCGGTCAGGGATTGTACCAGTGCAAATTCTCCCCAATCCATCGGCACATCCAGGAAGCACAGGGCGTCTTTTTCCTTTCCACCCGGCCCCCGCATCAAACGCTTAGCCTGTTGCTCGGCGTCATGCGCTTCCTCTGCCGCGCGGTAGAGCGGAAATTTTTCCGGATGCAGCGAAATCCCGCCGGAGAGAGTGAGATACGGATTATCGCACGCATACTCGCCGAACTCTTTTCGTATCTCGGCAGCGAACTCAGGTAACGCATCCCACGCCCCGACCACAAAGAGGTCATCGCCGCCAGCGTATTGCAAATAAAGCCTGTTTGCCCATTCCGGCTTGGTTTGGCCGATGGTCGGCAGGTAGCCCTCAAAGAACAGGCGCAAGGAAAAGGACAAGGCCGCCACGCGCGAAAGTGTCAAAGCATCGTGCCCGTCGCGTTGGAATCCCTTGCGGAACAGGTCGCCCAGGTTGTCCACATCCATCCGCAGCACGCCCCAGCGTTTGATGCCTTCACTATCTTTAGCCAGCTCATCGAAAGTTTTGATGCTCTCGGTGTTCTTATCGCTTTTGAGCGGCGTCAAGCGGGCAAAGGGTCGGAACATGGTGACCACAGGAGCGCGCAGTTTGGCCCGGGCTGCCTCAATCACTTTTTCATGATTCATATCCCGAGTCATTTGAAATACTCTTACCCACTCGGCCTCATTGGGGCCGCCGGGCAGTCGGCCTGCCGCATCCGCAGGTTTTGAGGCATCCACCAGCCAGATATTGACCCCAAACTGTTCCAATCCCTGATGCCAGCGGTCAATGCGTTTGCGTTCTTTTACCGGTGTTCCGACGGCCATCACCAGATGGGTAGCGTGGGCAACAGCCTGGCCTAAATCGGTGAACGATTGACACAATTTGCATCCGTTATCCCCCACGCCCGGGTCTTCGCGCCCGCAGATCGGGCACGTATCCACATTACCGCCCTTTCCATAGCCTGTTCCCACGTTCTGGAGGATCTCATCTGCTCTTAGTTCGGCCAGTGGCCGTTCTTTGACTCGGCGCAGCCGGTCGTGCACCCTCTCCCATACTCCGGCAAATGTCCCGATCTTGAACTCGCGCGCCTGAACCGGCGTCCAGGCCAGGGCCAAGCGCAGATTGCCTTCGTGGGCCTCCCATAATTTACGCGTGACCTCGGCTTGCAAGCCTGGAAGTGACTTTTCAACCTGAGTTGGGACGATCAGATAAAAGTTTCCACCGCCGGCATAGAGCAAATTGGTGAGCGGCAAGTCAAGTTGGTTTAGCAAGTATTGAGCCACGACTTCGGTAATCAATTGTAAATAAACCGAACGCCCGCGCAGGGCTTTGGCCGCTCCCTCTGAGCTGATAGAGTACAAGAATTTCTGGACACCGGAAATGTCGCCGGCCACAATCAACGCTACAGCCTCGCCTGGCCGGTCGTTCCAGAATTCGTCCAGCCTGGCCTGACACCAGCTCATGTCGCGTGCTTCGGCGGCAAAGCAAGCTGCCAACGCGGCCGTCGTACGAGCGTGGTCATACAGGCTAATATCAGGCACACTGCGATAATAGGCCGAAGGCACACACCAGGCATAACGTTGGAGTAAATCCAGAAATCCTTCCACATACACTGCCAATGAGTCATCGGGTAATTTGCCCACCTGTCCGACAAATGCCCGCCAGAGTGTATCATATTCTTGCCGACGAGCATCTTCCCATCGCAAATCGCGTTTGTATGGGAAGATCAACTCTCTGCGTGGGTCAAGAACTGCCAGCGACAGATAACCTTTCTCTTGTGGTGTGTACCCGCCCAGCCTCAAAAACACAGATTCCAGATACGGCACCAAATTGTCCTCATCATCTTCGCGTTCCCCCGCCGAGAGATGATCAGCCAACTGCACAATAGCCCCTAAGTCGTTTTGCGGGCGGTGGTGAAACGCGGCCATCGTCCGCACCTGATCTCTGATAGAGGCAGGCAGATACTTGTTGGCGAAGTACCAAGTGTGGAGCGCGTGTTGGTAACCAAAATCGGCCTGGGTCTTTCCCCCGCTCCATTCACTTGTCACCTGATCTCCCGCCCGCTGCGCAAACTTCCCCACATCGTGCAGCAACCCCGCCAGCGCGGCCAGATATACATCCTCTTTCACTTCACCCATCGCCACCTCCTGTCTGATTTTGGGAAGCGGGCCGGAGCAGGGCCCAACTGCCCCGGTCCGCCTCATGGAAAGGAGCACCTTCAGTATACTCCCTCTTCACCGCCCATACATCAGAGGTAGCTCTGAACTTTTCTCAGAGGTTTCTCTGATGCGTTTTGCCCACCCTTGGACTATACTATCTCCATGGGGTTACCTGTCCGGTCAGCCGGATCACGGGCGCCTTTGACTACCGACCACAGACCGCAGACCACCCCTGCTCGTCGGTGGTCAGTGGTTCGTTGTCCGTGGTCTTCTAATGTTTCAATGGCAACCTGAATTACCTTGTCGTTCATTCGCCATTTGCCATTTGCTATTCGCCATTTGCTATTCGCTATTTGCCATTCGCCATTCGCCATTTGCTCTCAACCAGGGTCCAAACTGTTCACGCAAAAAATGATACGTCAAATGTTTCGTTTCCGGCCATTCCCAGGCCACCCGACACTCGGCCAGGATTTTGGTCTTATGGGTATCAATCGTCTTGAGGGTGACGCCCAGCTGCTCAGCGGCCTCCTGCGGAGTAGCCCCGGCAGCCAACACCCGCAACACCTCGCGCTCGCGCTCTTTCAGACGCTCCCATACCACCGCGCAGCACGCCGCAGCCGTGATCTCCGTCAACGCCGGCGGTGGTTGTTGCGGCTGGACCAGCTGGCGCAGCGCCGGGAAATAAGCCCCCCAGGGTACCATCGGCACCGGCACCAACCGGACTCCCACTTCCGGCGGAGCATGGAGAATCGCGCCCTCCCGCGCCTGCTCCAGGAACTCACGGGGCGTGTAGAGATGCCAGAGCCGGTCGCGGTGATCACATTGCAGCAGCGCCGCACTGGTCAGCGTCAACGCCACCAGGCGCGGCCCGCCGGCGATGCACAGATGCACCGGCCCGCCGTCCCGTTTGAGCTCGGCCAGCAGCTCTTGCGCCAGCCGCCAAACGGCCTCAGCCTCCCGGTCGGTCACAATCGCCGCCAGCGGCCGTCCCTCGGCCTGCAACGCCAGATGGCGAAACGTGAGGGGATACCCGTGGTATTGTTCGCCGGCAAACTCAGCGCTCAACTGAGCCAGTGCCCGTTGCACCCGCGGATCGCTTACCGCCGGGTGGAGCACCACCACCCCTGTCAACGGCTCGCGTTGCGCCAGCAAGGCATCCACGGCAAACGTGACGACTTGGGCCTGTCCGCCCATGGTGATTAAAGCAGTAGTGGGTTCTGGGAATGTCATGTAGATTTGTCTGAATGGATTAATCAAAGGGCTGAGGGTGACCGGCTAACCACTGCCGGCTTTTTGCCATTGAATGAACCGGCAGGGCCTGATCACCTCCTGCGCAGTCCACCGGTCGGACACACAGCCAACTGCGCCGTCTGCAACCTCAACCAAAGTATAGGTACAGCTCGTGGAAAGTCAAATCATCTTTAACCCATTGCCCGCCGTCGTTTTGGGTGGCCCACCGCACAGCGGCAAATCGGTGCTGGCCTATAGCCTCACCTTAGCGCTGCGCCAGCGTGACGTGCCCCACTACTTGCTGCGCGCCTATCCGCCCGATTATGAAGGGGATTGGTTTCTGGCCAGCGCTCCGGAGACCGTGCGCCATCTGCGGCTCAAAGGGGCGCGCAGTGAAGCCTGGCTCCCGCTCTTGCGCCGCGACATTGCCCGCCGCCACCTCCCGCTGCTGGTGGATGTCGGCGGCTTACCCACGTTGGAGCAGGAAACCCTGCTGGATGAATGCACCCATGGCCTCTTGCTCACCCGCGACCCCACCTTGCACGCCGAATGGGAGGACCGGTTAGAACGCCATGGTCTGGTCTTGTTGGCCGATTTCCACTCCGACCTGGGGGGACAAAATGGCCTGGCGGCGACCGAGCCGCTGTTGCGTGGCACCCTCGCCGGGCTGGAGCGCGGCCGCACCGCCACCGGGCCGGCCTTTGACGCGCTGGTTGAACGGCTCGCGGCGCTCTTTACCCCCTTTGCCGCCCACCTGCGCCCGCGACATCTGGCCAGTGC
>Ga0067045_1028133_pt1 | contig 41869 bp, 40 predicted proteins | sample TerdegcTABiofilm_FD_59184 | JGI IMG/M metagenome (GOLD analysis project Ga0067045, IMG submission 59184) | Combined Assembly of (Gp0054472, Gp0054536) Wastewater bioreactor microbial communities from Singapore -Terephthalate degrading... | reverse complement strand
GACGCAGCACCAGCAGCAGGATGAAAATTCGTAAAGGGAGGTTGCTTGCCTTAAGGGCGATTTTGAGGCCTTATTCAAAGAGCGAGTGAGCCCGAGGAAAAGCGAAGGAACTGTTTGAGGCGCAAAGCGCTGAGCAAGACTTTCGCCCGAGGGCGAATGAACTCGGACAATTTTAAGGGCCGAACATGAGCCCGTAGGCAAGCATCCTCCTGTAGGCGGCAAATTTTCAGGGTAGAAAAACAGTCCGGTAAGAAGGAGATTTGTAAGATTATGTAGAAATGATAGCTTTGTGCCAGTTGATAATGATGGAGAATGGTGTGCTGGGAGAATGGTAACAAGTGCCTAAAGTCATCGCAAAGGGAAAAAAGAAACCCGAAATTATCCATGCCATAGCCTTCTGGGGGTTGGCGATCTTACTGTTCCTGCCTCCTTATTTCAGAGGACTCTTCTTCCAGCCCGAGCAAGAGCGGGCCTTAATTTTTGGCGCCGTAATTTTCTGGTTCGCCTGGCTGTGGAAGTGGTCGAAGCGTGACCACAGCTTTCTTTCCCACCCGCTGGATTACTTTGTGCTGGCTTTTCCCGCAGTTTATCTTGTATCAGCCTTTCAGGCCGCCAACTACGGGCTGGCGGTGGACGAAGTGGTCAAGACCACCCTGTATTTCCTGGTCTACTGGCTGGCCTCCCGGCTGGTCAGGGATGAGAAAGATATAACGACTATCCTGCACGTCATATATATAAGCGCCATCGGCGTGACGCTGGCCGGCCTGGCCACGGCCACCGGGATCATCCATATCAAGGACGGTTTCCTGAACGGGCGGATTTATTCCTCTTTCCAGTATCCAAACGCCCTGGCCAGCTACCTGGCGGCGGTGACGTTTATCGGTTTTTACCTCTGGCGCCGGGCCGGTTCGCCATCAACAATAAAAGGCGCACCCGCCTGGTTGAACTTGGGCAGTTTTTATCAGTATCTTTACGCAGCGGGTAATTTCCTGCTGCTCACAGTACTCCTCGGTACCAAGTCCCAGGGCGGCCTGCTGGTTTTTTCAGCCGTGTTTATCCTTTTTTTAATCGGGTTGCCCAGGGGTACCAGGATACCTGTACTGATCCATTTTATTCTTATCAGCATACCCGCCTTCCTGGCCATCCGGGGGTTCCTGTCCGCCGTGGCCGGTGGTAAAATGGATCTGGCCTGGCTGTGGGTTTTTGTCGGCTTGGCTATAGCGCTGGCCGGACAGGCGCTTTACAGCTTTGCTGAAAGAAAAGGGTTGCTGCAGTGGATTGCCGCGCACAGGAATGCCGTCCTGGCCGCGGCGGCGCTTGTCGTTGTAGCCGGATGCGTTGGAGCCGGCGTTTACGCCAGCGGCCACAGCGACGCCGTGAAAACGCTGGCCGAGGAAATACGGCTGCGCAATGCCACTGAGCGCATGTACTTCTTCCAGGACGCCATGAAAATGTTCAAGGAGCGACCCATCACCGGTTGGGGCGGCGGCGGCTGGCAGGAAGCCTACCGCGCTTACCAGAGTTACCTGTACAATTCCAATCAGGTGCACGGGCATTACTTCCAGATCATGGTGGAAGCCGGCATCCTCGGCCTTTTGGCCATCCTCGGGATCTGGGCTGGTTTCCTGATGATCGCCCACCGGCTTTACCATGGCGCGAGAGGAAATACCGCTGCTCGTTTTTTGATCTGGACAATTACAATAGCCGCTGTCTCCATTGGACTCCACGCGGTGATAGACTTTGACCTCTCCCTATCCGCCCTCGCCCTGGTCTTGTGGACGCTGTTCGGCCTTGCCAGGGGCATCGGGATTTATTCCGGCGCCAGGGTGGACGAGAAAAAGAGCAGGAAGTATGTCCCGCCCAATAATACCGTTCTGGTTGGCGTGTCAATAGTGTCAATTGTGTTAATTATCTTCGCGGGCACGCTGGCGGCGGCGGGTAATTGCGCGGCGCAGGCAGGCCGGTACCTGCAGAAGCAGAACATCAGCCAAGGGGACATTAATAATGGATTATCTTTATTGCAAAAGGCAAGTTCATATAATTCCTTTAAAGCTGATTACCGCAGCTCTCTCGCCCGCATTTACGCGCAGCAGGGAAAGTTTGACGAAAGTATAGCTGAGGCACGGAAAGCAGTAGAGGTAAGTAAGTACAGCGCGCTTTGCTACTCAAACCTGGCCAATCTTTATTTTAATGTAAAGAATAATGAAGAAGCCGTTAATGCCGCTGAAAAAGCCCTTTCCCTGGCTCCTTTCCAGATCCAGTGGTATGAGTTGCTGGCAAGGACTTACTTTATCGTTGGGTATAATGTACTGGCCGGAGGAAACCCGGAGACGGCAAAGCAGTACTTCGAGAGAGCGGTTCAAGTGCCGGCCAGGATCCAAAGCCAAATGGACAGCCTGGATGATCAGGAAAAACGACTTTGGAAAGACGCCCCGCTGTTGACACCAACTCCGGGAGTTAAATTAAACGCCGGCGCTTCTCAGTATTTTCTAGGGGTATGGACAGAGGCCGAAGTCAATTTGCAGGCCGCATTGCAGGACGATAACACCAAAGGAGAGGCGGCGCTTTGGCTGAGTATATTGAAAGATAAACAGGGCAAGGCGCAGGAGGCAAGTGCTCTGTTGCAGCAGGCTAAAGAATCCGCGCCGCAGTTGGCACAAAGTTATGAGGGGTTAAAGAATTTGATAGTAAAGAATTAATTGTAATACCTGGAGGGAAATATGGTTAAATTTAAACATATTGTTGTTACAGGTTCATCAGGGTTTTTAGGCAGACATCTGATCCCGATATTACATGAACGTTATGGTAAAGAGCGAGTAACAGGGCTTAGCAGTAAAGATTATGACCTTATGGATCCAGTACAGGTTCGTAAGATGTTTGATGAATTGCAACCGGATGTAGTAGTTCATCTAGCTGCGTATTCCGGTGGGATTGGTGTAAACAGGGATTACCCTGCTGATTTTTACTACCGGAACACGTTGTTAACCGCATTGGTTTTTGACGAAGCCGCAAAACATAAAGTTAAGAAACTCATCTACACAATGGGTGGGTGTAGTTACCCTGCAAACGCAACCTCACCGATTGACGAGGGGCAAATGTGGAATGGTTTCCCACAGCTTGAGAGTGCTGGTTATTCTGTTGCAAAAAAGTTAGGCATAGTGGCTAGTCAGTCTTACCGCAAGCAGTACGGGTTAAATTCCGTAGTTCTTATTCCGGGCAATATGTACGGAGAGTATGATAATTTTCGATATAATGAATCGCATGTTGTACCAGCCATGATCCGCAAGTACTATGAAGCAAAAAGAGATAACTTGGAGCAAGTAGTAATGTGGGGTACAGGCTCGCCGAAACGGGATTTTGTTTACGCTGGTGACGTTGCTGCACTTATTCCCAGGTTTATTGAGGAATACGATTCAAGCAATCCAGTAAACATTTCAACAGGTACGGAAACTTCTATTCGTGAATTAGCAGAGATGATTAAAGGATTAATAGGGTTTGAAGGTCGAATTGTTTGGGATGCTACGAAACCCGATGGTCAAATGGTAAAAATATTTGATGTTAAAAAACTAAACAGTTTGGGCATGAGTTGTCTTACTGAGCTAAAATATGGAATTGATAAGACTATTAGATGGTTTATAAAGAATTACGAAACAAAAGATGATGGTATTAGACTCTAATCCCTAGATTATTTGTATTAAATAGCCAGGTGGGTATATAGTGAAAAAAATTGTGATCGCTGGTTATTACGGTTTTAATAATATTGGCGACGAAGCAGTATTAAATTCCATGCTTAACGATATGAGATTTTTTGATCCTAATATTGATTTTGTTGTATTATCAGACAAGCCGGAACATACAGAAAGTAGCTATAAAGTAAGATCAGTATCATGGAGGGAACTTGATAAGGTAATTCAGGTTATTGAGAATTGTGATTTATTAATTATCGGAGGAGGGGGGCTATTTAATTCGTATTTAGAATATGACGGTAATCAAATGCTGTCGTATAATAATTCCTTGTTTAGTGTTTTTATTTTTAGTTTGCCTCTTCTTGCAGCTTTATTAGATAAGCCATGTATGATATATGCAATTGGTGCTAGTAATTTTAATTCTAGTGAGGCCATAGCTCATGCACGCATGGGAATTGAGTTGGCTGATATATGTACCGTTAGGGATCCTGTCTCTGTATCCGTTCTTAGAAATATTGGTTGTTGTGTAGATAAGGTCAGAGTTACTGCAGACCCAGCATTTAGGTTGCAGAATGTAAGTAGTGAACGAGTTAAAAAAATATTCTTTCAGGAAGACATTCCCTATGGTTATTCTGTTCTTGGAGTTGTTTTACGCAATTGGGATTTTTATGGTGATCCATTAAGAACTGAACATGAGATTTCTAAAGCTCTTAAAAGATTTTCTAATAGTTTTAAAGGTATAATCCTATTTATCCCATTTGATACTAATACAGCTCTTGGTGAGTTAAGTAATGACAAAACTATTATTACGCGAATGAAAACGTATATTGATTCTAATATGGTTTTTTCACTAGAAGGTGATTATACTCCATCTGAGATTTCCTCTATAATTGCAAATTGTGATCTGGTGCTAGGTATGCGATTGCATTCATGTATTTTTTCAATAAAGAATTATGTTCCTGTCATTGGCCTTGTCTATGATCAAAAAGTTAAAAATATTATGGATATGGCGGGGATGAAAGATTTTTTAATAGATATAAAAGATATAAATGCAGACAATGTGTATTATTTATTGCAAAATCTATATAATAAGCGTAAAGAGGTAAGCAATTATTTATTACGTACTACAGATAATTTAAAGAAAAGTGCTTTAGAAAATGCTAAGCTGGCGCTGGAAATTGTTAATGGGCGAAAAGACATAAATAGCAATACTTTTTCAAGTACTCAATATATAAAAAAAATTGCACTTAAGCAAACAAAAAATTTAATTGAAATTGAAAAAAAAGTTGATAAACTCAATAAAACAATATTGGCATATAATAATGCTATCCGGAAACTTATTAATGAATTAAAATATGAAGAATGCCTTTATATACTTGATAGTTTGCTGGAATTTAAAAATGATGAGCCAGAATGGAATTACTTGAAAGCATTTTGCTTGCAAAACTTAAAAAAAGAATATAATAAAGTACTCGAATGCTATAGTTTAGCTCTTGAATATGGTTTTGATGAGTTTTGGGTGCGTTATAATCGTGGTATTTTATTATGTGAACTAGGATATATGGATATGGCTCAGAGAGACCTAAATAAAGCCAAAGACCTAAATCCAGATCATCCTGATCTTGAAGATGCGTTAAAGTTATTAGAAAAATAAATATTACTTTATATTTAAATGGATAAAATGATTAAATCAAAAAGAAGTATATATAATAACATAATTCGTTCCAAGGATCTCTTATTTGCCCTGGCGATGCGAGATGTAAAGGCACGTTACCAATTAACTATATTAGGATTGTATTGGGCAATAATAAATCCATTGGTAATGGCCCTAATAATGGGGTTTGTTTTTGAAAATGTTTTCAGGGCATCAGGAATTGAAGGTATTCCCTATATCGTTTTTCTTTTTACAGCGTTGACTTTTTGGAATTTGTTTTCCAATTCTGTTGGATCTGCATCAACTAGTTTAACTGGACAAGCTAGTCTACTATCAAAACAGTATTTCCCCAGGATAATCATACCTACAGCTACTGTCTTAGCGAGATTGGTAGATCTGTGCTTTTCAATGATTCCAGTTGCTTTATTACTATATATATATAAAGTGAATATTAATATTAACGCATGGATGCTACTTCTTATATTAATAATACATATTATTTTCACATTGGGTTTTTCCTACCTCGTTTCAGCTTTAAATGTATTATATCGTGACGTTAGCCAAGTGACAGGCTTATTATTAATGCTTTGGATGTATTTGTCGCCAATATTTTATAGCATATCTCAGGTGCCTGAAGAATTTAGGATATATTTTAAGTATAACGCTATAGGACAGATTGTCGACATGGAGCGTAATTTACTCTTAACCGGCCAAGCGCCTAGTGGAAGTGATATTTTATCTGCAATGATAATCTCCCTTGGGGTTTTTATTTTTGGCTACATTGTATTTAAGAAAATTGAACCTTTGATCGCGGAGGTATTATAGTTTGCTTCTTGATGTTGTAAATGTTAGTAAGAAATTTATACTTCATGAATGTAGGGGGGATAGATTTTCAAATCTTATCACTTCCATAATTCAAGCAAAGAAATTTAAAAAGGATAGGCAATTTTGGGCATTGAAAGACGTAAATATTACTCTCGAACAGGGCAAAAGCCTTGGTATTATAGGTAAAAACGGGTCAGGAAAAAGCACCCTGCTAAAAATAATCAACGGAACAATGTTACCAACTACCGGTTTTATTAATATAAACGGGACAAAATCAGCATTAATCGAATTAGGGGCCGGATTTAATCCTGATTTTCCCGGGCGCGATAATGTATTTTTAAGCGGTATGATCATGGGAATGTCAAAAAAAGAGATAAATCAAAGATTCGATGAAATAATTGATTTTGCGGAAATAAAGGAATTTATAGATATTCCAGTGAAGTATTATTCGTCTGGTATGCAGGCCAGGCTAGGTTTTTCTGTGGCAATAGCGGTTAAGCCTGATATGTTAATTGTAGATGAAGTGTTAGCAGTGGGTGACGCAAATTTTAAAGAAAAATGCAAGAATAAAATTGCTAAACTTCAAAAAGAAGGGGTAAGTATTTTATTTGTTTCCCATGATGTTTCCGAGGTGAGCAATATTTGTCAAGAAGCGGTATGGCTAGAAAAAGGAGAGATTATGCAATACGGCCCAACTGATGAAGTAGTAAGAGCCTATAAAGAATTTATAAACCAGTCGGCTTAAGGTGGTTAAATAATGATTTATATTATAGGTGGAGAAGGTTTTATCGGATCTGCAGTTGTCCGCTTTTGCCAGAAATCCATGTTCGAATATCGAGTCATTTCAAGGCAAAATTATAATAATTATATCGGTAGCTCATGTGACATTTTAATTAATTCGAATGGCAATTCAAAAAAATACTTAGGCAAAGAAGATCCGGTATTGGATTTTAAATTATCTGTTTTAAGCGTACGTGAATCTTTGAAGGATTTTAATTTTAATAAGTATCTGTTGTTTTCCTCATGCGATGTATATCCTGATTGTTCAAACTCAGATTTAACCGATGAAGATACAGCTATAGATATATCAAAACAGAGTACATACGGTTTTCATAAATACCTGGCGGAGGAATGTGTCAGACATTGCGCCAAGGATTGGATGATTATCAGGTTTGGCGGTTTTGTCGGGCCTAATTTAAAAAAGAACCCGATCTATGACATATTAACCGGCGGGCCATTGTGGCTTGACCCAGGCAGTCAATTGCAGTACTTACATACGGACGAGGCGGCGAAAATTATTTTTTATCTGGTTGATATCGGCATTAAAAACGAGATAATTAATGTATGCGGAAATGGGTTGGTTAAGCTTTCCGACGTGATTACTCTTTTAGGGAGAGATGTGCCGGTTAAGCCGGGCAGCCCCTTTGTAAGGTATGATGTAAATATTAATAAGCTGAAAAAATATTGCATAGTACCGAACTCTCAAGAAACAGTTATTAAGTTCATACAAGAAGCTGTGACTGGTTTGAATAGGGGAGAAGCAATTGTTTGAAAAAAAGTTAGATATGCAAGATACTGTGGTTGTTGTTTTAGCCGGTGGCAAAGGAACGAGGATCAGGGATCTTTACCCGAACGTCCCAAAACCCTTTATTCCGGTAAACGGAAAACCTTTCATCGAATGGGTTTTGTTTTACTTTAAACAGCAGGGGCTGAGAAAAGCTGTCATATCCCTTGGGCATAACGCCAATGTGGCTGAGGTTTATCTAACAGTCAGGGATAAAAGTGATATGGAACTATCCTATGTTATTGAGGACACTGCACTTGGCACTGCAGGTGCGTTCCTATTTGCATCAAAAACAGTATCCGAATATGAGAAATTTATTATAACCAACGGGGATTCTATTGTTTTAGCCGACTTGCAGCCGGCTCTGGAAACTTTGAATAGAGAGGACACAGATGTTGTTATTATAGGAGTACATGTTGATGATGCTGCACGGTATGGATCAATGGTAGTTGATAGTGATATGCGCTTATTAAAGTTTACCGAAAAAACATCTGGCCAAGGAATAATCAATGCTGGCATCTACATGATAAAGAAAAGAATTATAGATGAATTTCCACCAAATTTACCTTTAAGTTTCGAAAATGAGGTATTCCCTTATTTGCTTGAAAGAGGAATCATTATAAAGGTCCACCAGTGCAACGCTCCTTTTCTAGATATTGGAACAAAAGAAAGTATTAAACTAGCTGATGATTTTATTGGTAGGAATTTTGGAAAGGATGTCGAATTTTGATTATTGCAAGAGCACCTGTTAGAGTCAGTTTTTTGGGCGGTGCAACCGATTACCCAGAGTTTTTTCTCAAACACGGTGGGGCTGTTATCGGTACGGCCATTGACAAGTTTGCTTATATAGCAGTTAGTAAACGTATTGGTCAGTTGTTTGAATATCCGATAAGGGTTTCTTACAGCAAAGTTGAACAGGTAAAATCTGTCGACGAAATTACGCATGGCCCTTTTCGAGAATGCCTGAAACGATGTGAAATTACTGAGGACGTTGAAATAAACTATTTCGCCAATTTGCCCGCGTTTACGGGTCTGGGCTCCTCATCAACATTTGTGGTGGCGTTGTTGCAGGCACTTCACGCTTACCGGGGGAGGTTTATCCACGGTATAGATCTGGCGTACGATGCGATTGCCATGGAGCGGAATGTTTTAAACGAAAATGTCGGCTGCCAGGACCAGACCTTTGCCGCGGTGGGAGGGTTCAATCTTATCGAATTTCGTAGCGAGAGAGACATTGTGGTCAACCGGCTGCCACTGTCCCCCGCACGGATAAATGAGTTTCAGGAGCACCTGATGATATTTTTTACGGGCGTAAAAAGGCGGGCAGACAATATTGTAAAAAAGCAAATTGATAGAATGGATGACAATAAGGAACGGCTTAAAAAAATGCTCTCCCTGGTGGATAAAGGTTATAACATATTGACGGGCAACGAGCCAATTGAGGAATTCGGCCAGCTGCTTCACCTTTCCTGGCTTGAGAAGAAAAGGCTGGAGGATTCCATATCAAACAGCGATATAGATTTTATCTACGAAACTGGTAGAGAGGCCGGCGCCATCGGCGGCAAGCTTTTAGGGGCGGGAGCCGGAGGTTTTGTCCTTTTATTTGTCCCTCCTGAAAAGAAGGAAGCCGTCAGAGAAAGGCTTAAAGGCTATTACGAGCTTTCGTTCCGGATTAACGCGCCCGGTTGCCAAATCATATCGAATATTTAATTTGAAAAAATACAACCAAGAAAAGGAGATATAACATTTATGACGACAAAGATTCTTGTTACAGGGGGAGCCGGATATTTAGGCTCCGTAATCGTACCGGTACTTTTAGCTGAAGGATATGAAGTTAAGGTTCTAGATAATTTTATGTTCAAACAAAATAGTCTGCTGGAATGTTGCGCAAATGAACGCTTTTCCGTGGTACGCGGCGATTGTCGCGATAAGGCGACAATGGAAGAGGCTATGAAGGATGCAGATATCATTATCCCCCTGGCAGCGTTGGTAGGCGCGCCCTTGTGCAAAATCGATCCCATAGCCACCCAGACCACCAATTACGATGCGATTAAGCTGTTGCTATCCCTGCGCTCAAAAGACCAGATTATTTTATACCCGTGCACCAATAGTGGTTATGGGATTGGCGAAAAAGGTAAGTTTTGCACGGAAGAATCTCCGTTGAGACCAATCTCACTATACGGTGTTGCCAAAGTTGAAGCCGAAAAAGCTATTCTCGAAGCGGGTAATGCTATTTCTTTCCGCCTGGCCACGGTGTTCGGAACTTCACCGAGGATGAGAGTGGACTTGCTGGTAAACGATTTCGTTCACCGTGCGGTAACCGACCGTGTGGTGGTTGTATTTGAGGGCCACTTTAAGCGTAATTATATCCATATCAGGGACGTTGCCCGCGCATTCTTGCACGGTATTAAAAACTTTGACCGCATGAAAAATGAACCGTATAATGTAGGTCTTAGCGATGCGAATCTTTCGAAATTGGAGTTGTGTGCGGAAATTAAAAAGCAAATACCAGGATTTATCTATATGGAGGCTCCCATTGGAGAAGACCCGGACAAAAGAGACTATATCGTATCCAATGAAAAAATAGAAAGCACAGGATTTAAGCCCGCGCATTCCTTGGAGATGGGGATCAGAGAATTAATCAAGGGTTATACCATTATCAGAAATGCCAGGTATTCCAATGTGTAAGTTTATAGAAAAAAACCTTTAAATGAGGTTATTCTAAATATGCCAAAATTTATTTTAATTGATCACTCAATTCGTGAGTTTGGGGGTCATTATTACGAGTACGCTGTTCATGTTCTTCAGGCTGCTCAAGAGGAAGGATTAAAAACCATCTTGGCAACGAACCGGGATTTTAAGTTAGATAAAAGTGAGACAAAAGATGTTGCCGATGTTTATCCTGTTTATAAATATGATTTTTGGGGACTCTCCAGGGCCATATATAAGCAGCACAGTTTTTTTGAAAATATTAGAAACAAGATCAGTTCTTGCAAAGTAAAGTTAAAATTATCCCTTGGATATTCACCCGTAGGTTTCTTATGGCTGATTAGAAATCAATACAAGGAGTTATTATTTTCTCAGTCTTTTAATACCCGCCGGCTTTTTACATGGTTTTTTATACTTATTCCACTTATTTATTTAACCAAAATTGCCAAAGGATTAAAAAATTTAATAAAGCTAATTCTTCATCCGTTTAGAACAGGTTATATAGGAAATATATTGAAAGAATTTCTAAATTTTATTAAAATCATTATTTACCCTCTGACTGCTGTAATAAGTCATAAAAGTAAGTTAGTGCTTTATATTCATCAGTTGAGAAGAATCAGGGCTTTCAGCAAGGCTACTGAAAATTTATTTAGACAGGTCAAACTGGAAGAAGAAGATGTAGTATTTATTCCAACTCTTTCTGAAGTAGATTTAATGGGTCTGCTCGACTACTTTAGGAAGAAAAGGAATGACTCAATCAAACCGTCATGGAACCTGGTATTTAGAAGAAACCTGTATTTTGGCAGGGAACCAGAATACATGTTCCAGAGAAATAATGTTAAGCCCTTACGTAACGCTTTTTTACATTTTAAAAATAATCTGTCTGGTCAGAAAGTTTATTTTTTCACCGACACTGAAAAGTTAACCACTCAATACAACAGCCTTAATATCTTCCAATTCTTAACCCTACCTATACCGGTTAACAACAGATTTCAGGAGTGTATCGCTCAAAAAGAAAAGGGTTATCCACTTAAAGCAGTATATGCCGGGGACGCCAGGAGGGAAAAGGGGTATCAATATTTACCCGGAATCATTCAGGATCTCTGGGAAGATTGCGTTGATACCGGAAAACTTGGTTTTCTTCTTCAATCAAATTTTGCTTTTACACGAATGGAAAACAATGCGGATATAGTCTTTGCCAGAGACCAGTTGGAGAAAATGCCTGATGATAAGGTGCAAGTTATTAAAAAGCCTCTTTCATCAGATGATTACTGTAGTCTTATTCTTTCCGGTGACATCGGTCTTCTATTTTATGACAGGGACAACTATTATGCGAGAAGCTCGGGTGCGCTGGTTGAGTTCTTAATCGCGGGCAAACCGGTTATCGTGCCCGCAGGTACCTGGCTGGTGGAAGAGTTTATTCACGAAACCTATAAATACCATGAAGAAATAAGCCGGACCATGATGAGTATCCGGAAAATAGATGGGAATGAATTAAAGTGGGCAAATTCAGGAAATAAAAAATTAAATCCCATGATTCAAGGTAACTTGATATTCGGGGGTAAATCTGCAAAATCGTTTTGCTGGATAGATGTACCCGAAGGGGCCGGAAATCTTCTAATTTCTTTTTGTTTTGATGAAACAACCCGGCCCGGTGTGTATACGGAAGTCTTTGTCGACCAGTTAGATCAGTATAAACGGTCTGTCTCAAGTCATTTTTTTATTTTGGGTAAGAACGATACAAATAGAGTTTCGGGACTGGTTCGAATTGATCCACTTTCAAAGAGAATATGGCTGGGTTTCAGCAATGCCTTTGGAGATTTTACTGTAAACATTTCTAATATTGTGCTTAACTTTATAAAAGAAGATCCAGTATCCGAAACATGTCCCTTAGGTGTTATAGGCCTTGCTTATTCTTCTCTAGAACAGATTCCAAAGCTATTGGGGGATATGATTGATAATTATCCGCACTATCAACGGACAGCTCAGGAATTTGCCATTAAATACAGGCAAAAACATAACGCCAACCGGCTAGTGAAAAGTCTAATGCAAACAGGTAAAAATAGTTCCTGCTAATGAGGTTACTATAATGAATTCAAAATTAAAAATACTTGGCGTGTCCGACGTAAGCGTCGGGTATGGAAGCCCGCAGATTATTTCTTTTATGAAATCCCTGAGTGAATATATTGGACAGGCTGAGAGTATCCTTTTAGAACCGGACCAACCAGAAAAGCCGCCAGTAGACAATCTTATCGCAGAAATTGATGTAAGGCGAATTTATACCACATTCCACCCGCACAGCAGTCCCGGCAGGGTAGAATATATCAATAAATCAACCAAAGAAATCAATAAAATTAAGCCGGACGTGTTGGTTATCTTTTGTACCTACAGTTTACCTGTTTTATTTAAAATATCCTACAGGCCCCGTTATGTAATATATTACGCAATAGAATCCACTTCATCTTATGGTTCGTTTGATGTTGAATTAAATCGCCGCATTGATAAACTGGTGGATCTTATTATTTATCCGGAGGAGAACCGGGCCAAAAGGGATATTGAATTACGTGGGTATAAAGATATTCCATCTGTTATTTTATATAACTGCGCCAACCACGACTATGAATTTAATCCCCTTCCATCCGACCAGAGAAATGGCAGGATACTTTATGCCGGTACAATTGACAGTAACTTAACTTTTGCTGATTATTATCTGCAAAAAAAAGTGCAGAGCTATCCCATCGACCTTTATGGCTTGATTGGTGGTAATAACCAACAAACTTTAAGAGACAACTTTGTCAAACTCTGCGGCACTGTACGCTATTTGGGATATGTTGAGAACAGTGTATTAGCGAAGCTACGTAAAAATTATGCCTATAGTATAGTAATGTGGAACCCTATTAGCGATAATTTTTTGTATGCGGCACCAAATAAGTTTTTTGAGTCGATTTTTGACTGTGTGCCCCCAATAGTTGCTCCGCACCCTCAATGTAAGAAAATAATTAATCATTATAAATGTGGCATCGTTATGGATGGCTGGGATTTTGATTCCTTTCGTCGCTCTGTGAGGCAATCATTGCAGATTTTTAATACACCAGATTATAACAATATGGTAAATAATTGCTTCAAGGCAGTTATTAAAGAATTAAATTGGGATAAACAATTTGAAAAGGTAAAAAGCTTTTTGAATAGTAAACTATATAGTTTAAATAAATTCTATTGTTAAGGATGGTAGAATAAATTGTCTTTAACAATTTATGTTTTATCACATTACTTAGCGTTAGTTTTATTAGCTTTGATAAGTTATATATTGGGGAAAAGATTATTATTAGGATTAGTATTTGATTCTAAGCTTGAGTCGTTTTGTTTTTCAACAGCGATCGGTTTGGGAGTATTAGCATACTTAGTATATTTTATGGGAATTATCGGTTTATTATACAAGTTATATATTTTTATTGCCATTATTGTGGGTATTTTGGTATGTTATAAGGTTTGGGGAGATTGGTTATTTCAGTTTAAAGTAATTATAGGGCAAATTAAGAAAGAAATTGGAAAAAAATAGCTATTACCTCTTTATTATATTTAATTGTTTTTATATTCTTATTGCCAATTATGACTTTACCTTTGTATCCACCTACGGCTTGGGATGCAACGATGTATCATTTTGCACTTGCCAAAATGTATGTGTTGCAACATCAAATCTCTTTTACAAGTGATATTAGATTTGCTGCTTGGCCGCAAACAAATAAAATGCTCTTTTCATTAATGTTGTTATTTTATGATGATATTGCAGCGCAATTGGTTCAATTCCTAATGCTGATACTTGTAGTATGCTGCCTTTATGTCTGGGGCAGAAAAGCGTTTTCTAAAGAAACAGCTATATTGTCAGTTGCTCTTTGGTTATCAAATCCACTTGTAATATGGTTAGGAGCTTCAGGTTATATTGATGTAGGTTTAACATTGTTTGTTACTATGGGAATATATGCTTTTGTTAAATGGGTTGATAGCAATAATATAAGATGGCTTGCTATATCGGGATGTTTTTGCGGTTTAGGGGCAGGAACCAAATATACTGGACTGGTTTACTTTGGAATTCTTTGGATGTTAATAATATTAAAAAGCAGAGAATTTAAGCTAAAGAATATATTTAACAATCTTTTTATATTTACCGCTTTCTGTTTTGCTATTGCATCAATTTGGTATATTCGTAGTTATGTATTTACAAACAATCCAGTATTTCCTTTTTTTAGTAATATATTTGGTTATGGATTGTATGACCAGCAGGACTTAAAAGGTATATATGATGACTTAATATATGCCCATGGTACTGCCAGGAGCGTACTATCATTTCTAGAGTTACCGTGGAATCTTGCATTTCACCAGAATGTTTTTCTAATGGAAGCACCTATATCACCTATATTGCCTTTAATTATGCCTTTTTTTATAGTATGGGGCTTAATAGTTCGTAAAGCTAGATTAATTGCACAAATTGTACTGATCTTTATAATTGCTTGGTTTTGCTCTACGCAAATATTACGTTATTTGGTGCCTATTCTACCGGTACTAAGTTTGGGTATTTCAGTTTTGTTTTCATCTTGTTATGAGAGATTAAAGTCAATACGGGTGTTGGGAAATAATATTACTAATACTTTGGTATTACTTTTTATATTTATTATTATGATATCACCTGGACCTTTGTATGCCATGTACAAGATTTCCAGTTATGGAAAGCCTCCTTTCACTGAAGAGCAAAAGCAAGCTTATCTTAAACAGCATTTAATGGGTTATAGTGCAATTGAGTTTCTTAATCATAACAAAGGCAGCGAATATACATTATATGCCTTATTTGCCGAAAATTTAGCATATTTTGCAGATGGCAAATTTAAGGGAGATTGGCTAGGACCGGATAGATATAGTAAAATAGTAGATTTTGGGGATATATTAAAAATAAAAAATGGTATTGATCTTTTTAATATATTAAGAGAAATGAATGTTAATTATTTGCTTGTAACTCAAAACCGTAGAAATGTTATTTTACCGGATGATGATTTTTTTAAGCAACATTTTAAGCTAGTTTATGCCAGACCATATATTTTATTATATGAGCTTTCACAGGAACCCTTATATTTGAAACAAGGCCCGGAGATTTTGAGTAACCCAAGTTTTGAAGATCTAGACGATACTTCATTTCCTAAAAAATGGTCTGTATTTAACAAACCTATAATAGATTCTACTGGCAAAAATAGTAATAATGGGTTGGTTGGAATTCGTGTTGATTGGGTAGATTCAGACAATGGTCTTTATCAAGACGTTTCAGTAAAAAGTGATATTATATATCAATTAAGCTGCTATGCCCGATCTAATGATCAGGGCCAAAAGATGAGATTGCAAGTAAATTGGCTAAATCAGAATAAAGAATTTTTGAAACAATTAGATATACAACTTTTTAATGTTTCAGAAGAATGGAATAATTATTTAACTTTTTTATCGGTTCCTAAAGGGGCTGCTTACGCAAAAATATATGTTAGGTCAGATCCTTTAAGTTCAGTTTGGTTTGATGATTTTTCTTTTAAAAAAATTGATTATGAATTGAGGTGATATACTTGAAAATATTGATAATAATTCCTGCGTTCAATGAAGAAAAAAATATAGTTAACCTTATTGAAGAAATTATTAAGATAGATATGACTCTTGATATTATTGTAATTAATGATGCATCTGAGGACAATACATCTTATAAGGCTAAAAAAACCGGCACTAATGTTATCATATTCCGATTAACCTTGGAATAGGAGGTGCTATGCAGACTGGTTATTTATATGCCTATTATAATAACTATGATATAGCTATCCAAGTTGATGGAGATGGACAGCATAATGCTAAATATATTAACTCACTTATTTTACCTATTAAAAATGGACATGCGGATATGGTGGTCGGTTCAAGATTTATTACTTGCCAAGGATATCAATCAACAACTATTAGGCGTCTGGGAATAAAATATTTTGAAAAGTTAATTTATTTTCTTAGTAAGAAAAAATTTACTGATCCAACATCTGGTTTTAGGGCTTGTAATAGAAAAGTAATTACAGAATTCGCTAAATATTATCCTGTAGATTACCCAGAACCTGAAACATTAATTGCTATTACCAGAAAAGGCTTTCGAATTTTAGAAGTACCTGTAATTATGAATGAGAGGATGGAAGGACAATCATCAATTAGATCATTTAAAACTATATATTATATGCTAAAGGTTACACTTGCTATATTAATTGATAAATTTAAAGGTAAAAATTTAAAAGGATGTGAAAATGGTGGAACCAAAGTTACAATTGTTCCTAATAGTGATTAGTTTTTTGTTTGCTAGTTTCATATTTGTCCTCGTAAAAAAAGAGACATTGGAATTAAAATATACATTAGTTTGGATATTTACAGGTATTATCCTTATTATTATATCTTTGCAACCTAAAATAGTAACTTTTGCCTCAATAGCTCTTGGAATAGGACTACCTGTAAATGCATTATTTCTTTTTGGTATATTATTTACCTTAATTATTCTTCTAACGGTAACTATTGCGATTTCTAGGGCCTTAGCTAAAATTAGAAGATTAACGCAGGAGGTGGCGATCTTAAAGTTCGAATTATCGCAATATAAGAAAGAGGCAATAAAATCTTAAAATATATAGTGTTCCATTTTTTATTTAAATACTAATTTGAAGCTCTAGAATAAAAAATGAGGTTAGACATAATGAATACTAAGGTTGCTTTAATGCTTATTTCAAATATTATTTTGCTTGTTATTGGCCAAGGCTGTTGGAAATTAGGAATTCAGAAAGTTCCGGATGTATCATTAGATACAGTTAAGCCATTACTTATGTCTCCTTATATATGGGCTGGTGTTTTATTATATTTTTTCGGAACTATTATATGGTTAAAGATTTTATCAATGATACCCCTCAGCATAGCTTACCCCTTGCAAAGTACAGCATATATATTAGGAATATTTATGGCATTGATTTTTTTTAAAGAAGTGATTCCTTGGACTCGTTGGCTAGGATGTTTAATAATTATGATTGGCGTTTATATTATCTCTTTAAAATAAATCTTACGGTAATATGTCAAGATCCATGATTCAAAATATCTAAGCAACTTTTTTGAAGAAAAAGAGACTTGAAGTAATTTATCAAATTATGTTTTGGGCAGTAAATATTTTGAACCATTGAAGAAATATTAAGTGGTGAATTTAAAATTTTGATTAATATTAATGATTACGGATACTGTTGGAAAAAATGCAATTGCAATTTAATCTGATTCAAGTTTTCTTTACTAATGATTATATACTAGCTTATAAAAAATTTTATATGAAGGTAATTATAAAAAATTATTGATAAATTTATTTGTATGCGTTTAGTTTACACATGAAAGGCAACGGAAGAAGTACTAAATTATTATAATTTAGCTTTTGAAAAAGATTTTTCAAAATTCTGGGTGCTCTACAACCGAGACAGTTTATATTCTACAATAGGTGATATGAAAAATCTTATTTTGATAATAGCCGAGCAATACAAATAAGGGAGCAAGATTTGTAATGAATCAGTAAGGATAAAAAATATTGATATGTTTTAATTTATATATTGATGGGTGGGTAATATGCGAAATTATTTTTTTCAGCAGGTAAAAGAAGCTCAGCGGAACTTGTCATTATTAAAAGAGGATTTCTTCTCCAGTATTGAAAAAGCGGTAAAGCTTTCTGTTAATGCTTTAAAAGATGGTGGTATACTTTATTTCATAGGCAATGGCGGTTCTGCTGCTGATGCACAGCATTGGACGGGAGAATTGGTAGGGAGGTTTATGCTTGAAAGAGAGCCTCTACGTGCAGTTGCTCTGACCACTAATACGTCAATTTTGACTGCCCTCATTAATGACTACCCCCTGGAATATATGTTTGCCAGGCAGTTAAGGTCTTTAGCGAGAAATAATGATGTATTGTTAGCAATAAGTACTTCTGGCAATTCTCCCAATATTATCTACGCAATAGAAGAAGCACGCAAACTAAAATGCCATGTCATTGGCTTTACAGGTAGTACCGGTGGCAAGATGGCCAAACTCTGTGATGTTTTAATAAAAGCGCCATCCAATAAAACGCCACGCATACAGGAGATCCATCTCCTGGCAGGCCATATATTCTGTGGTGCGATAGAGAGGGAACTTTTCGGTGATCATTAAATGTGCATATCGTTTCTAAGGATGCCTGGGAATTCCAGAGTTGATCATATCACTCATATACACAACGACGATATTATTTTATCGGTTATAATGCTCACTTTGGAATCAGGAACTAATTGAGACCCCATAACACGGGGAAATATTTTATATATATGCTGCTATGAAATGCAGGATAACAGCTTCAGCTAAGCGAAATCACTAATAATTGACCGGCCAAAACGTCTAGAATTGATTTTTTTGAAATGAAAGGTTATGAATTCTAATAGAATTTTGCTTCTTTGTCTTAGATAACTAAGAATCGATTAAGAATTTCTATGTTTCAAAGTTGAGTCATTACCTTTTGCCAAAAATAAGAGATTTTTGTTATTTAATTTTTGTATAATTCATTATTTACTAAGACTTCAAAGTTTTTTTTTGAACTGAGGTAGTTATGTTGATGTAGTAAAAAATGATTGTTATTCTATTCTTGATTTTTATTCGGAGGCGAAATATTTGACACAGAATAACATTTTAACAGATTATTTTTTAACGATTACCCCTTCTTGGTTCTGTAATCTACGGTGTAAATTTTGTTTCCAAAATTGCTTCGAGAAGAAACCGTGTCTAAGCGATGAAATAATTTATAATCGTCTTTTACCAATTTATTCAAAAACAAAACAATTATTAATATTAGGTGGGGAAATAACTATAATTCCGGGAATGAAAGATTATATTATATTTTTAAAGAGAAATTTTCCACAACTTGATATTTGGGTGGTTACTAATGGATTAAAATTTGATGAAGAATGGATAGATCTTGCAACCATACTAGGTTTAAAAGTGGAGTATTCTTTAAATGCAACGAACGGACTAATTTATAGTAAGGGATTAAGTAATGGTAATGGAGAAAAAATATGGGAAATGATATATTCTAATCTAATAAAATTGATAAACCGGCAACAACAAGAAGACCTTCATATAGTTAACGTAATTTCAATGGTTATTACCAATGATACAATAAGTGATATTGAAAATTTTGTGAAACTGGCTTTAAGGCTTAGGGTTAACGTGAAATTTTTGTATGACTGTACTGGAGTAGAAAATACACCAGAGATTCAGGATTCTTTAGTCAAGATACTTAAGCTGAAACAGATCTGTAAAGAAAAGTTATCTATTCGTGTTGTTAATCAACCTGTTCAATTGAATAAACAACCCTTAGAGAAGTATACTGATAATGACGCATTTGATAAAATGACTGAACATTTTAGGCAATTATTACAGGATTCTACCTATAAAAATGTTGGAAGGATAAAGGATCAAGAATTATTTGGCCGATACTCTGAGCAAGAGGAGAGATCTAATAGTAAATCTTGTTATATGCCATGGAAGGGACTGGTTGTTATTCCGACAGGTCATGTATTGGCGTGTTCTCGTTTGCCAAATTATATTTTAGGTGATTTGAACTATGAATCTATTGAAGAGATATTAAATAGTGATGCAGCAATTAATTTAAGAAAAATGATACAAAATAATAACTATAGATTCTGTAGGTCAGATTGTGAATTTAACCGGAATCCTTCTTCAAGTATTCCGGCAATATCTTATTCATATGTACCTAAGTATAAGAAGCTATTTGAACAGCAACAATATGCAGACGCTCTTCCACTATATATAAAATGTGTGGAAACTAATGATAATGATGCAGAATTAATATATCATCTGGCTTATTGTTACCAAATGATTAATAAAAATGAAGAAGCTTTAAAGTATTATGAATATGCATTAGAAAAAGGCTTTTCGGAGTTTTGGATTCGGTATAATCGAGGAAGTTTATTGCAGAGTATTGGAGAATATGAATATGCGAGAAATGACTTGGAAAAAGCTGTGAATTTACAGCCTGATCATGAAGGTGCTAGAAAAATGTTACAACAATTGAGTTCTAATAAAGCTCAAAGGTTGAATTAAATTTGAGGACAGCGAAATCTCTAACTAATATACTTACTATCATCTAATAATGTAAATGTCAAATGAATATAGAAATAGCCCCAAGTAAAATATCTCCTCGAAAATATTGTAAACTGCGGTATTTACTTTAATATGATAATGCTTAAAAAAATTGTTTATTTGCGATTCAATCCGATTTTCAGCAGAGTAACTTTCTGGTAAAATAGATTGCACAAAACATCCCTCTCTCTTGGTTGATGGTTTTTCGTCGATTCTATTTTACCAAAGGTTAGGGTTTTGTTTTATTTATTGCCAAAATGTCAGTATTGATAAGGCTTTAAGTCAATTTTTTATGTGAGAAACTTGAGTAATAATGAAAGGAGGTGTTTACATGTACCTAGATCCTGGTATTTTCGGAATGATTGCACAAATTGGTTATGTTGTATTGTTTGGGTTTTTAGCAATAATATTAGCACCTAAAAAGGCTTTTAAAGCCCTGATAAGACGACTTCAAAAGGGGAAATAACATTAATAACATAAAAAATATAGGCATTATTAGATTAAATCTGGAGGAAAAATGAATTACCAGTTAAGTGATCATAACACAGATATAATTACAGAAGATTTAAAAAAAAATCATGTTAGTGTTTTAAAATTAAAGAGGGCAACAAGCTCATATGTTGATCCCGCAGGCGTTGTTTTTTTACACGAGAATGAAATTCTACGTGGTATCCGGCCAGAATTTAGCGAATTTTATAGAAAAATGTTAGAAAGACCTATTGTTAAGCAATTATTAGGAAAATTGATCATTGATACAGAGGTTTATTCTTTAACTCACGATGACTTTACACTTTTTCTTAAGCACCGCATGATAGCACCACTAACGTACTGTTACGAATGGCCACCAGAAATGCTTCGCGATGCTGCCCTTCTGACATTAGATCTCTGTATAGAGTTGGTCGAAGACGATCTAGTCTTGCAAGATGCATATCCATGGAATGTGGTATTTGAAGCTACGAAACCAATTTTTATTGATTACACCTCTATCGTTCCTGAAGAAAAGGACTTATTGTGGGTTGCATATAGTCAATTTAATAATTTTTTCTATTACCCTCTGATTCTATACTCTTATGGTTATCATACAATAGTTCGAAATTTACTAAGAGACTACATAGATGGTGTGTCTGATGATCAAATTTCAAAGATTTTGCCTATAATGGCACCTTTGAGAATTCCATCTTTGTGGGGACAGCTTGTTTTACCTCGTTTGTTTCAACGTATAATAAAATCGTTACACAAAGAAGATTCTTTACGAAGTATAAGTCAGCGCTTTTCTCCAAACCGAGAGGCTCGGCGTAATTTCTTTAGATCTTTACGTAGAATGATAACATCAATTCCATTGAGATTAGTTAAGAGTAGATGGTCGGATTATTACCGCGATATAGAAAGCTTTGAGAAACCAGAACTTTTCAATAGTAAACAAGCAAACATCCACGCAATATTAGAACAAAAGCGCCCTGAGGTAGTGGTGGATATTGGTTGCAACCAAGGTGGTTATTCCATTATGGCGGCTAATTTAGGAGCTAAGGTAATTGCTTTTGACACTGATGAACAATGTGTATCATTACTTTACCATCATGCAAAAGAAAAAGGATTAGATATTCAGCCCCTAGTGATGAATGTGATGAATCCCTCGCCTGCTCTTGGTTGGCGGGCTCAACAATTTGTAGCAGCTAATCAGCGTCTGTCAGGTGATATGGTGCTGGCCTTGGCTGTAGTTCATCACTTGGCAATTACTCAGCGACAAAGTTTTGATCGAATAGTGTCATCTATTGCTGATTACACCAGCAAGTGGCTGATTACTGAATTTGTACCATTAGATGATCCTATGGCTAAACAACTTTTAATTACCAGTAGACGGGATATGAGTTGGTATACACTTGATAATTTTCTAAAAGCTATTCAGTTGCAATTTTCTTCGTATGAAATCTTTGATTCTTATCCTGAAGGAAGGCAACTCATACTATGCAGACGTTAAATTTTGTAAGGAGTATATTTTATCCTGGTATTTATTTTCATTTAATTTTTTTTGGTTTGGTATTATTTCTAGGCAGTGAGTTCCCTCGCATCCATAATATTTTTGCTTATAATAATATACCATTGAGTGACTCATTATCTACATATGCGTTGATGTTGCTGCTTGCAGCTATTGGTGCTTGGCTTATCGCAATTACTGCTAATACTCTTGAAACATTTTTGGAGATGGCCTTAAATAATATTTCTTTGAATAATTATATAAGGCAAATACCTAAAAAATTATTCCTAGCAGTAGCCTTTATCTTTTTCATTACTTCATTTCTCAACATTGTACGACTGCTACTGGCATCATGGGGGATAACTTTTTTAGATTTATCGGCGGTTGCCTGGTTGATTGTAAGTGCGCTAATTACTTCCCTACTTTTCATATTGAGAAATCAAAGAGTTGAGAGTTACCTAGAAGATAAAGTTAACACAATTCGAATTGCTAACTTTATAGTATTAGTACTTGCTATCTTGTTATATATTTACGGATTTAGTTATCTCCTATTTTCAAAAGAACCGCCGCAAATAGATATTTCTAGGGTGAGCGAATTACCGCCAGTAGTTCTTATCGTACTTGATTCTCTAACAGCTAAAGACATGTCATTGTACGGTTATTCATTGCAAACTACGCCAAACCTTGATCGTCTTGCACGAGAATCTGTAGTATATGATAAGGCTTACTCAAATAGTACGTCCACCTTGCCCGCTAATGCTGCGATCCTTACAGGTCGCTATCCTTATATTAATAACTGGCATGAATATGGTGATCGTGTCCGGTCGGGTGAATGGTTAAGTATACCTCAGGTTTTACAATATATGGGATATAAAAATGTTTCTGTTCAATGGGCATATAACCCCAATATTTACCACCTAGAAGGATATTTTGACGAGATTTACCTCGGTACTCAAAAAACAGGACTTTTAATGAAATTGCTAAAAATAAACCCCCGAATAAGAATAGATTGGGCTTACTCATTAATCCGACAACATTATTCAAAGGAAAGGGGATTACCTGTTGAAGGAGTATTAGTATCCAATAAAGATTCTATTGGACGTGATGTGCAATATGATATAGCAAAAGACGTTTTAAGAAAATATAAGAATTCACCCTTTTTGCTTGTTTTAAATGTAGATCGACCTCACTACCCTTATATAGCAGATGAAGAAATGGGAACTTTTTTGCCTCAAGAGGAAGGGTTAGCGACAGAAGAAAGCCAAAAACCTTTTTTAGACAAGCAATATATTCCCGCAAACCAACAGCTTATTGATCAGTTAAGGTTGCGTTATGACGAAAATATTCGAAAAGCTGATGCTCTTATTGGAGATCTGGTAGAAGATATAAAACAACATGGTTTATATGATGATGCCTTGATAATTGTTACTTCCGACCATGGAGAGAGCTTTGAAAAAGGATATCAGGGACATAATACATATCTTATGACACCAGCAGAAATTCATATTCCGCTTTTAATAAAGTATCCCCAACAAAGAGAAGGAAAACGGAGTAGCACGACTGTCCAGCATGTTGATATTTTGCCAACTATCCTTGATGTTTTAAACGTATCGTATGATTACTCATTAGTGGACGGGGTTTCCGTAGTCTCTTCTTCTAAACATAATCGCATGGCATTCACTAGACAAGTAAATATCGATAACCCATCTAGTGAGCGTAACCGGTTAGTTATTTCAGGAAACAGTTATCGATATGTACTCATAGATGGTACAACATTTTTATTCCAAATGGAATCTGATCCCCAAGAGAAATTTAATTTAGTCGCAATAAAGCCAGAGATTGCCTTCGAATTTCAACAGATAGCTATAGATTTCCAAAATAGGTTTGACTACTTCCGAAAAGGAGGGCATACGAAAAACGCTCCAGTAATAAAAAATGACTTGATAGAGCAAAGATTAAAAAACCTTATTTCTTTACAACAAGTATTTGTGGAGGATTTAGAATGGAATAATGCTGATGGTAAACAAAAAACAATTTTAACTAATGGGCAGTTACACTTTGGAAGTGAAAAGTCCCGTTCGTATGCCACCATACCATTGCCTGAAGGAACAACTTACTTGCTCACTCAATTCAAGGTACCTATACCTTCGCTCTCTGTTGTAAATTATACGGATTTTATAGACAAGAACGGGCAGCGAATAAATCTTCACGTTGCATTTGCTCAGCAAGATCTTTCACCCGATGGGAATTGGGATATTCTTATTCCGGTACCAGCTGAAGCACAAACTGCAATCATTGCATTTAAGAGTGATGACAAAACGCAAATAAAATTCATTGAGTCATTAAAATTAACTTTTTTAAGGAACGATCCTAGCTAAACATAAAGCGTCTTTTGTTTAAAAGCACCTTTAGACAGTATGCTGCGTATCTAGAAGTACATCTTCTGGCGGGTCATATATTCTGTGTGGCGATAGAGAGGGAGCTTTTGGTGATAAATAAGAAGCCTGCTATATTCCTAGACCGCGATGGGACAATTATTGAAGAGGTTAATTACCTCTCACGTCCAGAGCAGGTTTATCTGTTGCCTGGTGTAGGAGAAGTTTTGAATACTTTTAGTAAAATAGGATATTTACTAGTGGTAGTTACTAATCAATCCGGATTAGCTCGTGGTTATTTTAGTGAAGATGACTTGAAAAAAATTCATGATAAAATAGCTAATTTGTTAAAGCAAAAAAATGCAAAGATTGATGCATTTTATCATTGTCCACATCATATAGAAGGCGTTAGACCTGAATATAAAATTAGTTGTAATTGCCGGAAGCCTTCTCCGGGCATGTGGTATCAGGCTGCTCAGGATTTGGGCATTGACTTGGAAAATTCTTGGACTATAGGTGATAAGTTGATTGATCTGCAGGCAGGGGATGCGGCAGGGACGAAAGTACTAATGGTAGAGACAGGCTATGGTTGGGAAGAGCGGTTGAAATTGCAGGCAGGTTGGATTTCGGTGCCGGATATGGTTGCCGCACTTAATTATATTGTAAGATATCGTAATGAGAACTTGTAAAACTGATTGTAGGTGGTAGTCTGTCAATGTTGTATAATATTCTTTTTACTTATGTTCTCGTTGGCCGTGGAGGCGACGCCGTGCAGGTAAACGCCTTTGTGGAAGGATTTAAAAATTTAGGCTGTCAGGTGGTTTTAACCGGGCCTTCTCCAATAAAACCCTATGAGTTTGGAAGCGCTGAAGGTAAACTGCGCAATGTGGCACGCCGCTTGCCATGGTGGGCAAAAGATATCATTGAGGCCGCCCTTGGTTTAGTAACCATTAGAAGAGCGAAAAACAGCATTAAAAAAAAGAAATTTGATTTAATTTTTCACCGGGCCGGCATATATGATTTTGCCGGTTGTCTTTTAAAGAAAAAAAATGCGCTGCCGCTTATCGTTCATCTTGATGCACCATTTCCAATAGAAAGAGAGTATAAAGGCGAGCGTTATTTTAAATTTTTCCATAAAGCTGCGATGAAGAACATCGGGAAGCATGCTGACCTGGTTGTTACAATGTCAGAACAGGCAAAAGGTTATTTCGTGAATCTGGGCATACCGGAACAAAGAATTTTGGTATTGCCAAACGGGATTAGCCATAAAAGGTTGCAAAGGGGCATTGCTCTGGCTGCGGAACATAAGCCTTTTTTTAACGAAAAAAAAATTACTTTGGGTTTTTTAGGGAACTTGAGCCGTTGGCACAAGGTAGATTTATTACTCGAAGCAGTGAAATTGTTGATCGAAAAGCAAACACATAAGTATTATCTTGTTGTTGTCGGCAAAGGTGAAGAATATGAAAAGTTAAAAGAAAAAACAGATGTGCTGGGCATTTCAGGTTATGTTGAATGGGTTGGACACCTGCCTCCCGGCCAGGCTTTTGAAGAAATTGCTAAATTTGATATAGCCATATTGCCACACACGTTGACCACAGGCGCCCCTATGAAGCTTTTTGAATATGCCGCGTTGGCCCGCCCGGTGGTGGCTCCGGACCTGGAAAATATCAATTCCCTTTTTTGTAAAGATACTGAAATATGCCTGTTTGATCCGGGCAATGTTTGTGATATGGTTAGGGCAATACAACAGATTAGCAATAATAAAGGATTATCTTCATCCATGGGGATGAAAATGCAGGAACGAGTCAAGAACTACACCTGGGAAAACATCACAAAAGAAATACTTGCTGCATTTGCCACTATAAAACACTTTATTTGAGAAAGGGTAAACAATGGAACAGGTAGATATAATTATTGTCGGTAGCGGTGTGATAGGTTTGGCTGTGGCGGCCGAGTTGGCGGGCAAATTCAGTGATTGCTCTATTACTCTTTTAGAACGGCACGGTAAGTTTGGCCAGGAAACGTCCAGCCGTAACAGCGAGGTCATTCACGCCGGAATTTATTATCCCGCCGGCAGCCTGAAAGCAAGGTTGTGTGTTGAAGGAAATCGCCTGCTTTACGACTTTTGCCGGAATTGGGATATCCCGCATCGTCGCCTGGGAAAACTGATTATCGCGCGCAATGAAGAAGAGGTTTCCGCGCTGGAAACCATTCTTGAGCAGGGTCGAAAAAACGGTGTTTTGGATCTTGAAATGCTCAGCCGGGTTCAGGTGGAGGCCATGGAACCCCATGTGCAGGCTGTGGGAGCGGTTTTTTCTCCATCTACGGGGATTGTAGATTCCCATAAACTTATGGCCAGGCTTGAATGGCTGGCATTGCAAGGTGGCGTGATGCTGGCGTACCGTCATGAAGTAATCAAGGTAGAACCCGAAATCGGTGGATACCGGGTGGTCTATAAGGGACCGGATGGGGCGCGGAATTCTATTGAGTGTCGCTGGTTGATTAACTGCGCTGGTTTACAGGCGGACCGGATTGCTTCTTTTTTGGGGATCGATCCGGACAAGGCCGGTTACCGGATTTATCCCTGCAAGGGTGAGTATTTTGTGGTGTCCAATACCAAGGCCAAGCTGGTGTCTCACCTTATATACCCGCCACCTTTAAAAGAACTGAAGGGCTTGGGCATACATGCCACAAAAACCCTCGACGGCAGGCTGAGATTGGGGCCAAATGCTTTTTACGTAGAGAAGCCGGATTACGATGTAGATCATGCACATATACAGGAATTTTACAGCTCCGCCAGATCCTATTTACCTTTTCTTGAGTATTCCGACCTGAGTCCGGATATGGCCGGTTTGCGCCCGAAAATACAAGGCCAGGGTGATCCCTTTCGTGATTTTGTGATCCGGCACGAGGTTGATCGCAGCCTGGCAGGCTTAATCAACCTGATCGGGATAGAATCACCCGGCTTGACTTCCTGCCTCAGTATAGCCCGAATGGTAGGAAACTTGATTGCTGAGTCCGGCACGATTTAGTAAATCATTCTTCCCTTTTTGTATTTAAGAGGTGGATTTTTTGGCCCTTGTAAAAATACTACAAGTTATAACTTTATCTGAACTTGGCGGAGCTCAAAAAGTAGTTTACCACATTGTTGCCGGGCTGCCCGCGGAACAGTTTGAGGTAACTGTCGCCTGCGCGCCCGGTGGCGAGTTGGTGAATTGGTTAAGGGTTCTGCCCCAAGGTATACATGTGGTAGAAATCCCGGAGATGAAAAGAAATATCTCACCGTTAAATGACTTCAAAGCCCTTTGGAAGCTTTATTCCTTGATGAAGAAAAACGCTTTTCATATTGTCCACTGCCACAGCTCCAAGGCCGGCATCTTAGGCAGGCTGGCCGCCTGGTTGGCCGGCGTGCCGAAGATTTATTTCACCGTGCACGGGTGGGGGATCAATGAGTACCAGAGCCGGCCCGTCCGTTTATTCTACGAATGGGCGGAGCGGCTGGGCGGAGCGGTCAGCACAAAGGTTGTCTGTGTGTCTGAAAGCGACCTGGCGAAGGGCCGGAGTTTAAGGCTCGCGGCTGGTGATAAATTTTGTGTCATTTATAATGGTCTGCCTGAGTCCCAAAAACGGGAAGGGGTTTTACGCGGGGAACTGGATATTAAAGGAGAAGACATTATCATCGGGACAGTGGCCCGCCTGGCGCCTCAGAAAGACCCGCTGTTTTTACTGGAGTTAGCCAGGCGAATGATCACCCGTCCTGACAGAGGTCCGGGTGAGGGACAACTCTATTTTGTTCTTATCGGCGACGGTCCGTTGAGATCCGAATGTGAAGAATTCATCGCTGGTAGCGGTCTGAACGGGCGTGTGTTTTTACTGGGTGCGAGAGAGGAAGCGGCGGAATTAGTAAGGGACTTTGATATTTTTGTCCTGTTTTCGAGATGGGAAGGCCTGCCTCTGACTATAATTGAGGCGATGCAGGCAGGGCGTCCAGTTGTGGCCAACGCGGTGGGGGGTGTGGGCGAACTGGTGGTGCATCAGAAAACGGGTTATTTAATAAATGGACTTGACCTGAAAGCGGCGGAAGAGGCTCTCCAAGATCTGATTTCCAGTAGAGACAATCGTCTTTCGATGGGGGAACTGGGACGGCAAAGAGCTGATAATTTGTTTAGCATAAATGAGATGATCAAGAAGTATAGGGAACTGTATTTGACATAAATCCGGTATAAATGCTGTAATAAATATTGTTCATTGGTTATAAAAAGGGAATTGTCTTAATGTGGCGAATTAAATAATTCATCCAAGAGTGGAACAGTTTCTATTTCCCCCGGGGAGATTTTAATGGAAATTCAAAAGAATAAAATATTTTTTCGTACGGGACTTGTGTTTCTTGATCTTGTCCTGATTAATTTGGCTTACATCCTGGCATTTTTAATTAAATTCCGCTGGAATATTCCTGAAGCGAACTTTAATGCCTACCTTTCCACCTGGCCCTGGCTTACCGCGTCCGCGCTTGCCCTTTTTTATTTCTATAGACTATACGGCGGCTACCGGTGGCGCTGGGCGGAGGTTTTTGCTTCGTTGATTTGCGTTGTGTTCTTTCAAGCCATGGCTAGTATGGCTTTGTCCTTCCTCTTGCGCGGCTTCGCCTTCCCGCGTATGGTGCTGTTAACCGCGCCGTTGATTCAGCTGGCTTTGCTCGGCCTCTGGAGAAGGGCGGCATGGCACCTGGAAAGGCGTTTGCAGGGTACCAGGCGGGTGATTGTAGTCGGGCAGCTCCCGGAGGCGGTGGCTCTGGCTGAAAAGCTGGAATCAGCGGGGGGCGGGATGATTAAGGTGTCCGGCCTTGTCCTTGATTCTCAACCTGATCCGGGTGAAAATAATTGCGAATCTTTTCGTGGTGTTGCGAACCGCTGGCCTTTGCTGGGGGATGTGTCCGAATTTTGCAATTGCCTTGATGCTGTGGCGCCCGACCAGGTTTTTGTCTGTTCAAGTCTTTCTCAGGAGCATAAAGCCGAGGTAATTTACGCCTGTGTGGCTAAGGATAAGAAGTTGTTCCTGGTGCCTGATTTGTATGAGATCATGCTGGCCCAGGCCAGGCTGGACCAGGTTGACGACGTGCCGGTGTTTACTGTCGGCCGTTTGAAAATACCGGAAGAGTCCATGATCTTGAAAAGGTTGATTGATATCGGCCTTTCCCTGGTCGCGCTGGCGGTTGCCGCGCCTTTGTGGCTCCTGGTGGGCATCGCCGTGAAATTAGACTCGCCGGGGCCTGTTTTATACCGGCAAAAGCGCCTGACCATGCAGGAAAAACCTTTTTATCTGTACAAGTTCCGGACCATGGTGGTCGACGCTGAACAGGAGAGCGGGCCGGTGCTGGCCTCGGAAGACGACCCGCGGGTTACCAGGGTGGGGCGTTTGTTGCGGGCGGCCCGGCTTGATGAAATCCCTCAGTTGCTGAACGTTTTGAAGGGCGATATGAGCATCGTGGGGCCGCGCCCGGAAAGACCTTTCTTCGTTAACGAACTGGTAAAGCAGAGGCCGGAATATGTCTACCGGATGAACGTCAAGTCGGGCATCACCGGCCTGGCCCAAATTGCCGGGCGGTACAGCACCAGCCCGGAGAACAAGCTGAAGTATGACTTGCTTTACACGAAGTCGTACTCGCCGGCCAGGGACCTGGCTATTTTGCTGCAAACCGTGAAAGTTATTCTAATGAAAGACAGGGCCTCTTGACGTTCTTAAACATTCTTTACACTAAAAGGTGATAAAAGGATTATATCTCAAATAAGTGATAGAAGATTTGTGCAAATATCTCATGCCATAACGGAGCGTCAGCACTAGAGTGTTTAAATGACTAGCGCTTTTGATTTTAATTGACAAACTTCGCCTGATCAGATATTCTGATTATCAGAGGTGATTGTCATGGATTTTGAAACCGTAAGAATAGGACGTAGAGGTACCGTAGTGTTACCGGCTGCTTTACGAAAAGAGTATAAACTAGAAGAAGGTTCCCTGCTGATAGCTGAACCTCTGCCTGAGGGAATTCTTTTGCGTCCGGCGCTGGCTCTTTCAGTAGAAAGATACACACTGGAGCGGAAGGCTCAATTTCTCTTAAATAACTCTGTTAATGCCGAGGACTACGCTTGGGCCGTGGAAGAAGTAAAAAAGCTTGGTTTGGATCCGGAAAACATTCCTCATGAGAGGCCAGAAAATATTTAGATGGATAGATTGTTTCTTGACGCTAATGTGTTATTTTCTATTGCCTACGGGAGCCGTAGCTTGGAGAAATTACAGATGATGGCCCGGCAGGGTCGTTGTAAACTGTTGGCATCTTCCTATGTGGTGGAAGAAGCCGCGCGAAACCTTTCTTATCCGGAACAGATAGCAAGATTAAATGAACTGGTAACGGATTTGGAGATAATGCCGGAAGTCGATCCTGAAGTTCCATGCTCTATTGTTTTACCGGAAAAAGATATTCCTGTATTTTTAGCTGCTGTTCAAGCGCGTGCCACCCACTTGATTACCGGCGATCTGGAGCACTTCGGCAATTACAGGGGAAAAACCGTCAGTGGAGTTCTTATTTGTACGCCAAGGGATTACTTTAACCGGTAATGCATATAATGGCAGAGTTGGGTAAAATGGTTCACGGATGTTTTGTGACTGCCAGGATGGTGATTTGATCTTTATCCGGACCATAACACCAAAATATCCGGTAAGCCGACGCAGTGGCTTGTTCAGCATACGCTTCGAAAACTTTTTCCCCCTTGGGGCCTTTCAGGCTGGTAAATTCATGAGTTTGAAGGCTTTTATGGCGGGGATTTTCAGCTAAAAGATACAGGGCTTTTTTAACAGCTTTATATCTCTTGTTCAGCCCTCGATCACTCTTAAGCGTATTTAATTGTTGTTTCGCCTGATCAGTGATATATAACGTAAACATTTTTTACCCCATACTAAAGCTCATTGAGATCCAGGCGGGAAATTTTACCCTCGGAAGCGTCTTTAATGCCTTTAAGAACGCCTTCCAGGGCTTCTCTGTCTTGAAAAAGCCATAATTCGGAGGCGGGGATTTCGACAACAGGCTGTAGAAAAACTTCCCCCCGGTTATTTTTATATATCCGTACTCTTTTATAACCTTTCATTAATTCACCAATGGTAAGTCTATTTCTTTCATCAATAGTTCGAGTATCAACTTCTTCGAATTCGCTGTTAACAAAAATAGTATTATTATCCATGGGTGCACCTCCTCGTAATTATTATAATATTATTCCCATAATGGGTCAATGGGAAACGTGCGCTTGTAGTGAACAATTATCTATTGTTTTTGCTTTCGTATTGACATTTTTCGCGGTGATTTGTTAATATAAGTTTAAGTTCAGATAAGTTGCAAGCCCGTCATTAACGAACGGGCGTTATTACTTTTTTAGACCGTGTTTTTATTTTCACAAAAATTCTAAGGAGTAATGTAAGTAATGTATATGCCGAAAACATTAGTCGGAATTGTCATGGGCAGTGACTCCGACCTGCCTGTGATGAAGGACGCCGCCGCTGTCCTGGACGAACTGGGCGTCGCCAGTGAGGTTGTGATCTCTTCCGCCCACCGGGTGCCGGACAAGACGGCGGATTACGCCCGGACGGCCGTGGAGCGGGGGCTGGCGGTGATTATCGCCGGCGCGGGCGGGGCCGCCCACCTGCCGGGTGTCATCGCCGCGCACACTCCTTTGCCGGTGATCGGTGTGCCGGTTAAATCCGGCGCGTTGAACGGGGTTGACGCTCTTTACGCCATCGTCCAGATGCCCGCCGGGGTGCCGGTGGCGACGGTGGGCATCAACGGCGCGAAAAACGCCGGGATTCTGGCGGCGCAGATTATCGGCGCCACCAATCCTGAAGTCCGCCTGCGCGTGGTTGCTTACAAAGAAAAACTCGCCCGGCAGGTGAAGGAGAAAGACGCGCTTTTAGCTGAGCTGGGAATTGAGAAATATCTTAAAAGGTTGGGGTAGGTTACTGACTCCTAATAAGTTATGGGGGCGTTGAGAATGATTGGACGTTACACGCTGCCGGAGATGGCGCGGATATGGTCGGAGGAAAACAAGTTCCGCAAGTGGCTGGACGTGGAGATCTATGCCTGTGAGGCCATGGCTGAACTGGGGCAGGTCCCCGCGGAAGCGCTGGCTGAGATCAAGGAAAAGGCGAATTTCGACGTGAAGCGCATCGCGGAGATCGAGGCCGTGGTCGACCACGATGTGATTGCTTTTACCACCAATGTGGGTGAATATGTCGGCGAGGCCGCCAAGTACATCCACCTGGGGCTGACTTCCTCGGACGTGCTGGACACGTCCCTGGCTGTTTTGATGAAAGAGGCCGGCCTGCATCTCGTGGGCAGGCTGAAACAGCTCCGGGAGGCGCTGCTGGAAAAAGCCAGGGAGCACCGGAACACGATCATGATCGGGCGCACGCACGGCATCCATGCCGAGCCGATCACTTTCGGCCTGAAGATGCTGCTCTGGGTGGCTGAGACTGACCGCAACATCGAGCGGATGGAGCGGGCGGTGGAGACTATCAGCGTGGGCAAGATCTCCGGCGCGGTCGGGACATACGCGAATATCAGCCCGCGGGTGGAGGCGCATGTCTGCGCCAGGCTGGGCCTGCGGCCGGCCATGGTATCCACTCAGGTGCTGCAAAGGGACCGCCACGCGGAGTACCTGACCACTATCGCGGTGATCGGCAGTTCCCTGGACAAGTTCGCCACCGAACTGCGCAGCCTCCAGCGCACCGACATCCTGGAAGTGGAGGAGTTTTTCAAGAAGGGGCAGAAAGGCTCCTCGGCCATGCCGCACAAGCGCAACCCGATCACCGGGGAGCGCATCTCCGGGCTGGCCCGCCTCCTGCGCGGCAACGCCCTGGCGGCCATGGAAAATGTGCCGCTCTGGAACGAGCGGGATATCTCCCACTCTTCGGTGGAGCGGGTGATTATCCCCGACAGCACCATCACGCTGGACTACATGCTGGTGAAGCTGACCGGCATCATCACCAACCTGCTGGTCTACCCTGAAAACATGCTGCGCAATGTGGAGCGCACGCGCGGACTGATTTTTTCCCAGCGTGTGCTGCTGGCCCTGGTGGAAGAAAAGGGCCTCAGCCGGGAGCGCGCCTACGAGCTGGTGCAGCGCAGCGCCATGCAGTCCTGGCGCACCGGAGCAAGCTTCCGCGATTTGCTGCTGCAGGACGGCGAAGTGACCGCCCTGCTCAGTGAAAAAGAAATAGACGAACTGTTTGACTATAACTACCACTTGAAACATGTGGATGAAATCTATCAGCGGTTTGGTTTGTAGAATAAAAATTGAGGTGAATGTATTCCAATGGCTGAAAAGGTTGTTGTTGATTTGTCCAGGCTGGGCGAGCCCGACTACACGGGTTCTGTTCAAGAACTGTATTTTTTAGATGACCATCCTGAGTGGATGGTTTGCAAGACCATGCCGGGCGGCTCGGTCTTTGATGTCGGCACTATTTTTTCCATTCCAGGCAGCGATATCTGCAGGACGGCGTTAAGGCATAAAATATATTCCCTGCTTGAATCGCCCGGTGAGTGGGAAAATATTTATAAGCATATCTGCCGGGAATATGAGCAAGACAAGGAATTTTTAGCGTTTTTAAGTGAAGGCTTGCTGGAGGATTTTAGACAAAGAGGGGCGAACACTCATCACGTGGGCATGGTTGACCGGGATACCGGTGAAGTGTATAGAGGATCGTTCCCCCCGCATCCCAGCCAGTATGTTATAGTCAAAAAGTATAAAATCATCAAGCCGTCACGCGTTTCTTACAACGCGAACCATTTGTGGGACTACAGCGAGTACTATGGCGCCGATAAATTTGTTATTCCCCTGGAAAATATCGTCCGTATCGGTGTTACCTCGGGATCTTCAATCTATAGAAAATACTTGAATATGAACGGTGAAGAAAGAAAGAATTATCTAAACGAGCTTGGACTGCGGCAGGACCTGGTCCCCTGGACGGTTTTCGCGCGTCCGATCGTGGACTTTACCACCAAATATGAGCCTGAGGACAGAAATTTAAGCCTGCAGGAAGCCCTGTACATCAGTGGGAGAAACGGCGGCGACCTGTTGAACATAATTAAAATGAGTATTCTGGGAGCGATTCTGGTTTCGGAATTCTTTAAGAAACTTGGTTTGTTTTTGTGGGATTTAAAGTGGGAGATCGCGCGGGACGGAGACAAGCTGGTTTTTGTGGACACAATTGACACCGACTCAATCAGGGTAACCGCCAAGGCGAACTATAAAAATAAAGATTACTTTGTGAATTTCAATAAGCAGTCGATGAGGGATTATTATAAGATCATGCACCCTGAATGGTTCGAAGCGACGAAATCCGCGAAAGCGTCGGCGCTGAAATCGGGTAAGTCTTTCCTCGAGCATTTGAAGATCGGGCAGGCGGAAGGCTATTATCCGGAAACGCCGCAGGTTGACCGGAGGTTTATTGATATTCAAGAGGATAAATTCAACACTTTGATCGCGTATATTTATGGACAGGCAACCCTTGACCAAATTGTTGAAAAATATAATGAAACAGGTCAAAAAGAAATCAGCTACTATGATTCAAACGGTGTTTTGGATGAGTACGGCAAGCTGAACGGAATGTAATTGATCAGGAGTCAGAATACTTGAATAATTTTTGTTGTGGGGGAGAGGAAGATGGTGGAGGGATATATTAACTGGCCGGGTGAGGCCCCGGAAGGGGATAAACCCAGGGAGGAGTGCGGTATCTTCGGTATTTACGGCCCCGGTCTTGATGTGGCCAGGCTCACTTATTACGGCCTGTACGCCCTGCAGCACCGGGGGCAGGAGAGCGCCGGCATCGCCGTGGGCGACGGCAGGAGGGTCCATCTTCAGAAAGACATGGGCCTGGTCTCCGAAGTGTTCAACCATGAAAAACTAAACAGTTTCCAGGGACATCTGGCCATAGGGCACGTGCGCTATTCCACCACCGGCGCCAGTCAACTGCTGAACGCCCAGCCGATGGTCTTTCATTCAGCTAAGGGCATGCTCGGGCTGGCCCATAACGGCAACCTCACCAATGTTACCAAACTGCGTTCCCAGTTGTATGCAAGCGGGTCGGTGTTTCAATCCACCACCGACAGCGAAGTTATTGTGAACTTGATTGCCGGCCACAGCAAGGATAGTCTTGTCGACGCTATTGTGAAAAGCATGGCGTGTATTAAGGGCGCGTATTCCCTTTTGCTCCTCACTGAAAAACAGTTGATCGGTGTCCGCGACCCCAACGGCATCCGGCCTTTATGCCTGGGCCGGCGCGGCAACGCGTATGTGCTGGCCTCCGAATCCTGCGCCCTGGACACTGTCGGGGCGGAACTGATCCGGGACGTGGAGCCCGGTGAGATTATCGTTATTGATGAAAACGGCCTGAGCAGCCATGTGGCGCTGCAAGGCTGCAGGAGGGCGCACTGTATCTTTGAATATATTTACTTTGCCCGGGCCGACAGCTACATGGACGGTTTCAACGTCAACAAGGTGCGGCGTGAAATGGGGCGGCAGCTTGCCAGGGAGTACCCGGTAGAGGCCGACATGGTAATCCCCGTCCCCGATTCGGGTATTGCCGCGGCCAGAGGTTTCGCCGCCGAGTCGGGTATTCCTTTTGAGGAAGGCCTGATGAAAAACCGGTACGTTGGACGTACCTTCATTCAGCCCAGCCAGAGCATCCGTGACCTGGGGGTAAGGATTAAACTGAACCCTATCCGAGACGTGCTGGAGGGCAAGCGGGTAGTGATGGTGGACGACTCGATTGTCCGGGGCACCACGAGCGGAAAGATTGTAAACATGCTGCGGGAGTGCGGCGTGAAGGAAGTCCACCTTTGCATCAGTTCCCCGCCGTTTGTCAAACCTTGTTTTTACGGTATCGACATTTCGAATGAGGAGGAATTGATTGCCTGCCACAAGCCTTTGGAGGAAATCAGGCGGTATATCGGCGCCGACGGGCTCCATTACTTGAGCCTGGAGGGTTTGTTGTCTGTTTTCGGGGAGGAAAGAGAAAATTTTTGCACTGCCTGTTTCAGCGGTGATTACCCGGTTGAAATCCCGAACGCTCATGACCGGGACAAGTATATTCTTGAGTCTTTATCCCCGGCGTCTGACGTCCGGTGACTGACGACTTAATTATAGGAGGTTTTTTATGGGTGACCAAAAGACAAGCCTGACCTACGCGGACGCGGGGGTGGATATCGAAGCCGGCAATGAGGCGGTGCGCCTGATGCGCAGCGCCGTGCGGAGTACTTTCCGGCCGGAGGTGCTGGCGGACATCGGCGGCTTCGGCGGGTTTTTTGCCCTGGATACCGCGAAATACCGCGAGCCTGTACTTGTCTCAGGGACGGACGGGGTCGGGACCAAGCTCAGAGTGGCCATGCTGGCAGGCCGGCACAACACCATCGGCATCGACGCGGTGGCCATGTGTGTTAACGATATCCTGGCCCAGGGCGCCGAGCCGCTTTTCTTTTTGGACTACCTGGCCGTCGGCAAGCTGGTGCCGGAGAAGGTGGCGGACATAGTAGCCGGGGTGGCGGAAGGCTGCCGCCAGGCCGGCTGCGCCCTGATCGGCGGGGAAACCGCTGAGATGCCCGGTTTTTACGGCCCGGAAGAGTACGACGTGGCGGGGTTCGCGGTGGGAGTGGTTGAGCGCGTTAAGATTATTGACGGACGCGGTATTGTTCCCGGCGACAAGCTGATCGGCCTTCCTTCGTCGGGGCTGCACAGCAACGGCTACTCGCTGGCCCGGAAAGTGCTGTTTGACGTTGCCGGTTACAGCGTGGATACCAGGCTGGAAGCGCTCGGCCGCACTGTCGGCGAGGAGATGCTGGAGCCCACCAGGATTTACGCGCGCGCGGTTATTCCTTTGCTGGAACGTTTCTGGATCAAAGGACTGGCCCATATTACCGGCGGGGGGCTCACTGAAAATATCCCCCGCGTCTTGCCTGCCGGCACGGCGGTTCAGATCAATCTGGACGCCTGGCCTGTGCCTCCGGTGTTTGAGCTAATTGAGACAATCGGCGGCGTGGACAGAGCGGAAATGCTGCGCACCTTCAATATGGGCATCGGTATGGTTGCCGTCGTTTCAGGGGAAGAGGCCGGCGCGGTGATGGACGACCTGGCGGCCCGGGGCGAGAAGAGTTATCTGATTGGCGAAGTGGTAAAGGGCGAGGGTGAAGTTAGGTATATTTGAGGGGGGAGCGATTTGGGCAAGTTACGCCTGGGCGTGCTGGCCTCCGGGCGGGGGTCCAACCTTCAGGCCATCATGGATGCCGCCGCTGCCGGTGAAATAGACGCGGAGGTGGCGGTGGTAATCAGTGACAACGAAGACGCATACGCCCTGGAGCGGGCGCGGCAGCGGGGCGTCCCGGCCGGGTTTGTCAATCCGAAGGGTTTTGCCTCAAAGGAAGATTACGAAAAAGCGATTGTTGAGCAGTTGAACCGGCACGGGGTTGAACTGGTATGCCTGGCCGGCTACATGCGTATAGTCGGCGCTGTGATGCTTAACGCTTTTCCGAATAGGATCATGAACATTCACCCGGCGCTGTTGCCTGCTTTCCCCGGGCTGCACGGGCAGGAGCAGGCCTGGCGGTACGGGGTGAAATTCAGCGGCTGCACTGTTCATTTTGTGGACGAAGGGGTCGATACCGGCCCGATTATCATCCAGGCGGTGGTCCCGGTGCTGGATGACGACACCGCCGACACACTGGCCGCCCGCATCCTTGAGCAGGAGCATAAAATTTACCCGGAAGCAATTCGCCGGTTTGCCGAAGGCAGGCTGAAGATTGTGGGTAGAAAAGTATTTACTTCTAATTTTTAATCACAGGAGGAGCTAGTATGCCTGTTAAACGCGCGTTGATCAGCGTTTCCAACAAAGCCGGAGTGGTTGATTTCGCCCGGGGGCTGGCTGACCTGGGGATAGAAATCGTGTCGACCGGAGGCACGTTAAAAGCGCTCCGGGAGGCGGGCGTCCCGGTTACATACATTTCTGATGTTACGGGTTTTCCGGAAATTTTAGACGGGCGGGTGAAAACGCTGCACCCTAATGTGCACGGCGGCATCCTGGCCTTGCGCAACGAAGATCACCTCGGCCAATTGAAAAAGCACGGGATTACTCCAATCGACCTGGTGGCGGTAAATCTTTACCCCTTCCGGGAAACTGTCGCCAAGCCCGGTGTAACTCTGGAAGAGGCGATTGAAAACATTGATATCGGCGGCCCGACCATGGTCCGTTCGGCGGCCAAGAATTACCGGCATGTGTTGATCGTGGTCAACCCGGAACGTTATGATCAGGTCCTTAACGCCCTGCGCCAGGGCGAACCCGGAGACGGGCTGAGAATGGCTCTGGCCCTGGAGGCTTTTTCTCACACGGCCGCTTATGACGCCGCTATTACTGCCTACCTGGAAGGGTTGGGCGCGAAGGATAGTGATAAGATATGAAAGTGCTGGTAGTCGGCGGCGGCGGGCGCGAGCATGCCCTGGTCTGGAAGCTCAGGCAAAGCCCCCGCGTTACGGAAATATACTGCGCCCCGGGCAATGCCGGCATCGCCCGCCAGGCTGCTTGTGTAAATATCAGCGCCGAGGATATTCCATCTCTGCTGGCCTTTGCCAGGGAAAAGGCCGTCGACATTACTCTGGTGGGCCCCGAGGCGCCCCTGACCGCCGGGATCGCGGACGAGTTCCAGGCGGCCGGCTTGAAAATCTTCGGGCCGTCACGGGCCGCGGCGGAAATTGAGGGGAGCAAGGTCTTCGCCAAGGATATAATGGCGAAGTACAACATACCGACCGCCCGTTACGCTGTTTTTACCGACCCCGCTGAAGCCGCCGCTTACATTCAAAAAACCGGCGTGCCGTGTGTGCTCAAAGCGGACGGGCTGGCCGCCGGCAAGGGCGTTATTGTCGCCGACGACATGCAGACGGCTCTGGACGCCGTGCGCTCAATCATGGTGGACCGGGATTTCGGCGAGGCGGGCGCGCGGCTGGTGGTGGAGGAATGCCTGACCGGCGAGGAGGTCAGTATCCTCGCTTTTACAGACGGCGACACGGTGGTTCCGATGGTGTCGTCGCAGGACCACAAGCGGGCCTTTGATCACGATGAGGGGCCGAACACCGGCGGCATGGGGGCCTACGCCCCGGCGCCGGTCTATACCCCGGAAGTGGCCCGGCGGGCCGTGGAGCAGATCCTTGTGCCGATGGTACGCGCTCTCAAAGCCGAGGGGCGGACTTACCGGGGGGTAATCTACGCCGGGTTGATGGTTGCCGGCGGGGAGCCGAAGGTGCTTGAATTCAACGTCCGCTTCGGCGACCCGGAGGCGCAGCCGGTGCTGAGCCTGCTGGAGACCGATCTGGTGGAGATCATGGAAGCCGTGTTGGAGAACCGTCTGGATCAGGTTGATATCAAGTGGAAGCCCCAGGCTTCGATCTGCGTGGTGCTGGCCTCGGGCGGCTATCCCGGCTCCTACGAAAAGGGGAAGGTTATTCACGGGCTGGAAGAAGTCCCGGACGATATTACGGTGTTTCACGCCGGGACGGCGGAAAAGGAAGGGAAGATCGTCACTTCCGGAGGCAGGGTGCTGGGCGTGACCGCCACCGGGCCCGATATACCCGCGGCAATCAGCAGGGCTTACGAAGCCGTGGGGAAGATCAAGTTTGACGGAATGCGCTACCGGCGGGACATCGGGCACAAGGCCCTGGACCGCAAGTAGGCAAGTAGGGACGGTTCTTGCTTGCCAGGCAAATTATCCCATGTTTGCAATCTGCTATAATAGGTTTAATACCATAATGCGAATTTAACTTCTAAGAATCACGTGATATTTTACAATTTCATGGCCATTCAGAAATAATTTCATGGCCATTCAGAAATAAAATAGGGGCGGCTAGCGCGTATGAATATATTTTCGGAGCTTTTCTCAGGGCCAGCCGGATCAGCATGATGATCAGCGCGACGCAACTGGCGCTAAAGCTCATGTACCATCTCACTGTTTCAAAAAGAAGGTATAGCTTAAAATGCATATTTTGCAAAGAAGTTGTTTGTTGTAATTATTCCCATATCGTGTTATACTTACGTTTAATAATACAGTTGGGAGTAATAGCAATGCGAATGATAAGTGTAACAGAGGTAAGAACCAGCATCCGAGAGATTCTTGCGGAGGTTGTAAAAACTAAAAAGCCGGCCGTAATCCTTCAGCGTTCCAAGCCGGTTGCATACCTGGTTGATGCGGAGTCGTTCGAAAATATGCAAAAAAACAAAGAGTCCGAATCAGATGTATTAAACAGGAGCAGGCAGGAAAGCCTCGGCAGGATACTGCAATTGAGGGCTAAGGTAGCTAAAAGAACCGGTATCCATAGTGATTCCACTCAGTTAATCCGCGAGTTGCGGGAAGGTTTGGGACGCCGTGAGTAGTTACATCTGTCTTGATACGTCTGTGTTTGTAAAAGTGCTGGTGGAGGAAGAGGATAGCGAGAAAGCCACTGCTTTAATTCAAAAGGTTATTCGAAGTGGGCAATTAATCGTCCTGCCGTCATTTGCCTGGGCCGAGGTCGGAACTGTTCTTAGAAAAAAGCGCAGAGAAAACAAGTTGGCCGTACAGGAAGCAGACGATCTCTGGCTTGAGTTCAGGCAATTTCCGGGGATTGAGTACCTGTCAGATGACATAGTAATGGACCGGACCTACAAAATAAGCCGCTATTTTGATATGCCTACATTGTACGACGCGGCGTTCTTGGCTGTTGCGGAAATTGTAGAAGAAAGAACGGGGGAAAATTGCGAGTTCTGGACGGCGGATGAAAAATTAGTTAATTCACTTGGTGGTAAAAAACAATATGT
>Ga0067045_1003296_pt1 | contig 41881 bp, 33 predicted proteins | sample TerdegcTABiofilm_FD_59184 | JGI IMG/M metagenome (GOLD analysis project Ga0067045, IMG submission 59184) | Combined Assembly of (Gp0054472, Gp0054536) Wastewater bioreactor microbial communities from Singapore -Terephthalate degrading... | reverse complement strand
GTGGCGGAGGCGACTCCTGGCGCTCGGTGAACCCGATGCGCGGCCGCCGCGCCGTCCCCAGCCCCAGCACCCCCCACACCAGCCGCCGCGTCGTCTCATCCTGGCCCAGGCCCGGGCCGACCAGAAGCGCCTGGCTCTGCGGCACCTCGCGGAGCACCAGCGGCGCGCCCGTCTCGCTCAACACGCCCACATCTTCCGGCAGCACCAGGTAGGTAACCTCCGGCGACAGGCCCGCCACCACCGGCCGCACCGACGCCCCCGCGCACAACGTTACCAGCCCCGCGCCCGCCCGCACCGCTGCCCCTGCCGCCAGCGCCGCCGCGCCCGTGTAATTCACCGAACCCGCCACGATGAGCGCGCGCCCGAAGGTCCCCTTGTGCGCGTTCAGCGGGCGGCGGGGGAGCCGCTCCGCCACCCATTCGGGCGTGATGAGGGTCAGCGGCACGTCGGCGGCCCACTCGCTGCGGATGCCGATGTCGGCCACCAGGAGCCGACCCACCGCCCCCGCGCCCGGGAACAGAAAATGCCCGCGCTTGGGGAACGCGAACGTAACCGTCAGGTCGGCGGGGAGCGCGGCGGGGTCCAGCGCGCCCGTGTCGGCGTTGAGGCCGCTGGGCAGGTCCACCGCCACGACCCACGGCGAGGGGCGCGGCATCGGCTCGGGCGCGTCTTTGGGCCAGGCCAGGCCGCCCGCGAAGTTGGCGAATCGCGGCGCAGCGCCCTTGCGCAGGGCCACCTGCTCGCCCGCCACGAGCAGGATGTCGCGGAAGCGGCCCTCAATCGGGCGCGAGACGCCCGTGCCCAGGAGCGCGTCCACGAAGATGTCGCATTCGGCCACGATGCGCCGCCACAGCGCCAGGGTCGCGTCGTTGTCGCCGGCGACGACGTGCGCGCCCGCCTGGGCCGCCAGCGCCAGGTTCTCGTCCTCGGGCGGGCGCGGCTTGGCCAGGTACACCGCCACCTGGTAGCCCCATCGGGCCAGGTGGCGCGCCGCCACAAGGCCATCGCCGCCGTTGTTGCCCGGCCCCACCAGCACCGCCACCCGCGGGTGCTTCTTGGCGTCGCGGGCGGCGCGGATGGCCTGGGCCACGGCCAGCCCCGCGCGTTCCATCATGTCGTGGTACGACACGCCCGAAGCGTCGGCCCGCTTCTCCAGGGCGCGCATCTCGTCGGCTGTCAGGATCTTCATTCGCGCACCTCGCTGTGGTCCCGAACACATGCGGTCGGGGCATGTAGGGGCGACGCATGCGTCGCCCCTACCCTCCGCCACGCATGCGTCGCCCCTACCCTACAACCCCATGTCGCCCATGTCCAGCACCTGCCGCACCTTGCGGGCCAGGGCCGCCGCCGTGAATGGCTTCTGCAGGAACGCGATCCCCGGCTTCAGGATGCCCTTGCGCACGATGGCGTTGTCGGTGTATCCCGACACGAACAGCGTCTTGATTCCCGGGCGCACGAGGGCCAGCCGCTCGCTGAGTTCCTGCCCGTTCATCTGCGGCATCACCACATCGGTTACCAGGAGGTGAATCTCGCCGGCGTACTCGTTCCCCACGCGCAGCGCGTGCTCGCCGTCCATCGCCTCCAATACGCGATACCCCTGCTCTCTCAGGGTCCGCGTGAGGATGTCCCGCACCATCGCCTCGTCTTCCACCACCAGCACCGTCTCCGTCCCGCGCGGGACGATCCCCTCCTCGTCCATGCGCGGGAGCCGTTCGGCCTCGGCCTCCACCGCCGGCAGGTAGATTCTGAACGTGGTGCCCTTGCCCGGCTCCGACTCGCAGTAGATGTTGCCGCCATGCTGCTTCACGATGCCGTACACGCTGGCCAGCCCCAGGCCGGTGCCCTTGCCCGGCTCCTTTGTCGTGAAGAACGGCTCAAACAGGTGCGCCTTCACCTCGTCGGTCATGCCAACGCCGGTGTCGGTAACGGCAAGCATCACATAGTCGCCCGGCTCCATGCCCGGATGTCGGCGGGCATATTCCGCGTCCAGCGCCGCGTTCGCCGTCTCAAGGATGAGTTTGCCGCCGTCGGGCATGGCGTCGCGCGCGTTGACGGCCAGGTTGACGATGACCTGCTCTATCTGGCCGGGATCGGCCTTCACCCGGGCCAGGCCCTCGCCCAGAATGGCTACCAGTTCCACGTCCTCGCCGATAAGCCGCCGCAGCATCTTGTCCAGGTTCAGGATCAGGTCGTTGAGGTTGATGACGCGCTGCTCAATGATTTGGCGACGCGAGAAGAGCAGCAGTTGGCGGGTCAGGTTGGCGGCGCGCTGGGCCGACTGGATCACCTGCTCCACGTCCGCGCGCACGGGGTCGCCTGGGGGCAGGGCCTCCAGCGCGAAGGTGGCGTAGCCCGTCATGGCGGTGAGGATGTTGTTGAAGTCGTGGGCGATCCCGCCGGCCAGCCGCCCCACCACCTCCATCTTCTGCGCCTGCAGCAGCCGCTCCTCCATCTGCTTGCGCGGGGTGCTGTCGCGGATGATCACCTGCACCGCCGGCGCACCCTCCCACTCAATCGGCACCGCGCACACGTCCGCGTAGAACTCGGTCCCGTCCAGGCGAAGGAGTTTCTCCTCAATCAGCGGCTGGGGCTCTCGCTCCTCCTGCCCCCGCCTCATCCGTTCCCAAACCATTTCCCGGAACTCCGGCGCTACAAAGTCCAGCGTCTGTCGTCCGACGAGGGCCTGGGGATCCTCGGCGCCGAACAGGGCGGCGGCCGCGGCGTTTGCGAACAGGACTTCCCCGTACCGGTGCACCCAGATGCCATCGGGCGACAGGTTCACCAGCGACCGATAGCGCTGCTCGCTCTCGCGCAGGGCCTGCTCGGCGCGCTTCAGCGCCGTGATGTCGCGCCCCACGCCCACGATACCCACGACCTGCCCGTCAGGCCCGCGCAGTGGCGAAAGCGACGTCTGGAAATACAGCATCCCATCGGCTCCCGGAGCGGACCACTCGTACACCACGTGCTGGCCCGCCAGCGCCCGTGCGTTGGCCTCCTCGTGCACCGGCGCGGCCTCGGGTCCCAGGACCTCGCGGGTAGTTTTGCCCAGATACACCTCCGGCGGCGTGCCGTATCTTTCCAGCCACTGCCCGAAGACGCCGGTGTGCCGGCCTTCGGTGTCCAGCGTGAAGATGACGTCGTCCATGGATTCCACCAAGCCCCGGAACCGGGCCTCGCTCTCGCGCAGGGCCTGCTCGGCGCGCCTTACTTCCGCCAGGCTCCGCTCCAAATCGGCGGCGCGCTCCTGCACCTGCCGGAACAGGCGCGCGTTCTGAATCGCCAGGCCGATCTGGTTGGCTACCGTACGGAGAAGGCTGACGTCGCGCTCCGAGTAGGCGCGCGGGCGGTAACTCTGCGCCTCCAGCAGGCCCACGACGCGCCCCTCCACGACCATCGGCACGTACACTGCGCACTGGGCGTCGCGGGTGTCGCCGGGCGGGCCGATATGGTGAACCCCATCCGTGGCGCGGGCCGCGGCCTCGGCGAGCGACTCCACCACCTCCGGCTCGCCCGTAAGGATCGCCCTGGCCCGCCCGCGGACATCCTCCCCCAACTCCTGCGGGATGGTCAGCGGCGGGAACTGAGAAACATCCAGCGCCACGCCGTCGCTCCACATGAACCCGGCGCTCAGGGTCCGAGCCTCGGCGTCATAGAGCGATATGCCGAAGACCGGCGCGTCCACAAGGCGCGAAACGTGGTCGCGGGCGATCTCCGCGATGCGCGACAGGTCCAGGGTCTGGGCCAGGGCCAGCCCCAGGCGGTTCAGGATGTCCAGTTCCTCGTTGCGGCGGCGCAGGGCCTCTTCCATCTGCCTGCGCTCGGTGATGTCCACGATGGTGCCGACCCAGCCCACCACGCGCCCCTCGCTGTCGGTCTCCGGCACCGCGCGGCCCATGACCCAGGCAACGCTGCCGTTCGGGCGCACGAAGCGGTACTCGGCCTCGGAGCGCGCCCCCTTGTCCACGGCTTCTTGCCAGCCGGCCACGATCCTGTCCCTGTCGTCCGGGTGGACCTGCTGCAGCCAGCCGTTGGCCAGGGCGTCCTGCGCCCCCATGCCGGATATCTGCGACCATGCGGGGTTGACGTAGGTCGTGTGGCCGTCGGCGTCGGTCTGGAAGATGCCCACGGGCGAACCCTCCGCCAGGGTCTGATAGCGCCGCTCGCTGTCGCGCAGGGCCTGCTCGGCGCGCTCGCGCTCGGTGATGTCGCGCACCACGCACAGCAGGCAGGCGCGCCCGGCGAGATGGATGATCTCGGCGGTGAGCAGGCCCACGAACTCCGTCCCGTCCTTCTTCCGGAACCAGACTTCTTCGTTGCGCACGGCCTCGCCCTCCGCGAGTCGCCGCACCACTTCGCGCCGCTGGTCCGGGTCGCACCACAGGCGCAGGTCGTCGCCCGTCTTGCCGATGACCTCGTCGCGGGCGTAGCCGGTCGTCTGGAGGAAGCCGTCGTTCACATCCAGATAGACGCCGGTCTCCATGTCGGCGATGGTGATGAGGTCGGCGGAACTGTGGAACACGGCGCGGAGTTGAGCCTCGCTCTCGCGCAGGGCAGCCTCGGCCTGGCGACGTTCGGTGATGTCGTCAAAGATGGCCACGATTTCCCCAGAGGGGAGTTTGTACACCTGATTCTCGGCCCAAAAGGCGAGGCGGTCATCCACATAGTGGCCAGCGGCGTGGCGCTCGGGGGCGCCGGTTTCCCACACGCGCCGGAACACGTCCAGCAGGCCAAAATCGCGTATTCCGGGAAAGACCTCCGTAACAGGGCGGCCTATCGCGTCCTCGCGCTTTACGCGGGTGATGCGGAGCGCCGCGTCGTTGAGGTCGCGGATGATGAAATCCGAGCCATCGGGCAGGGGCTCATAGACGGCCACACCGCTGCCCATGCGCGCAAAGAGTTCGTGGAACCGCGCCTCGCTAACCCGAAGCGCATCCAGGGCCGCGTGCCGGTTGGCCTCGGCGCGCCGGCGCCGCTCGCGGTTGGCCAGAAGCCAGCCCATGAGCGCAGTGGCCAGAGGGTAGATGAGCATGACCGGCAGGGCGATGACGGGCAGAACCTGAAGGGGCAGCGGCCACGGCAGCGTAAACATGCACAGCAGCATCGCAACGTGCACGACTACCCCGAACAGGTACAGTTCTCGGCGGCGCATTTCGTGCGCGGCCCTGCGCTGCACGCGCGGCCACAGGACACCGATGGCCCCCGATACGACGATCACGATGACGCCGGTCAACGCGCCCGCGCCACCCACGGCCAGCCGAAAGGCCGCGGCGACCAGCGCCGCCACCGCCGTGGGAAACAGCCCGAAGAAGAGGCCCGACAGCGCCAGCACCACCGAGCGCGTGTCAAAGACCACGCCCGGGGCGAACTGCCAGGGGTTCAGCATGACGGCCACGCATATGCCGCCCAGGGCGAGACCGGTGGCCGCCTGCCGAAGAGAGGGCCGACCGCGCGGACGGCCGAAATCCGACAGATCGTAGAGCACGCCAAGCGCCAAGAGCAACGCCGCATTGTTGACCAACCCGAGGATAGCCGAAGGCAGCATGGTTCCCCCTCCGCCACAGCCGCTCTCCCACCGGCAGACCGAACAGATGTGATGTGCGCCCGTATTGTACACGAATGATAACGATCGTGCAACCCCCAACGTGCAACCCCAATGTGCGACGCACCTCGGAGGTGCGTCGCACGTTCATTCGCGTGGATTCGCGTTATTCGCGGTTACAACCCCCAACATGCGTCGCACGTTCATTCGCGTGGATTCGTGTTATTCGCGGTTACAACCCCCAACGTGCAACCCCAACGTGCGACGCACCTCGGAGGTGCGTCGCACGTTCATTCGCGTGGATTCGTGTTATTCGCGGTTACAACTCCATTCGCGTGGATTCGTGGGTGCGGCGGCGACCCTTTTGCCCCCTTTGCCACATCGGGCGTATAATCGGGCCGAGCATCCCCCCGAAGTCTCTGGAGGTCATAGCATGACCCTGCGACAAAAAACCATCGTTATCATTGCCCTGATGTTCGCTTCCCTCGTTCTCGTCCTCTATGCCATCCTGCGGACGACGCTGATTCGCGAGTTCAACCGGCACGACGCGGCCCAGGCCCGCCGCGGCGCACAGCAGGCCCTCGCAATGCTGGAAGCCGACCTCAGCAACCTGGGCGCGGTGGCCGAGGATTGGGCCACCTGGGACGACACCTATGCCTTCGTCCAGGACGCCAACCCAGCCTACGTGCAGTCCAACTTGGTGGCAGGGACTTCCACCACGCTGCGGCTCAACCTGATGCTCTTCCTGGACGCATCGGGCCGAATCGTGGAGGCCCGCGCGTTTGACCTGGCCAACGCGGAAGAAGCGCCGGTCCCCGCGAGCCTGCTGTCCCATCTCGGAGCCGATAGCCCTCTGATGCGCCGAGACGGCGACGACGTCCTGACCGGCGTCCTCATGCTCCCGGAAGGCCCCGTCCTGGTGGCGTCCGGTCCCATCCTGACCAGCATGCGCGAAGGGCCCGCGCGGGGCACGCTCCTCATGGGCCGCTACCTGACCGAAGGCGAGATGCAGGGCATGGCGCAGAGGGCGCTCCTGGCGCTGTCGGCAGTGCGGCTGGACGAGTCGGGCGCGCCGGCCGATGTGGAGCGCGTGCGCGCCGCGCTGTCGCCGCAGACTCCGATCGCCGCCCAGGTGGTGGACGAGGAGCACATGGCCGGCTACGCGCTGGTGCAGGACATCTACGGCGCGCCGGCGTTGGCGCTCCGCGTGGAGATTCCCCGCGATTCGTACACGCAGGGGCTGATCGCGACCCGGTACCTGCTGGCGGGCGTGGCGGCGCTCGTTCTGCTGTTTGGGGCGGTGATCCTGGCGCTGCTGCAAAGGTCCGTGCTGGCCCCGCTGGCTCGCCTCAGCGCAGCCGTCAGCACTATCGGCGCCAGCGGCGACTTCGCCCGGCGGGTGGAGGCAAAGGGCCAAGACGAACTCGCCGCCGTGGGCCAGGCGGTGAACCGGATGTTGGAAGCGCTGGAAGCCGCCCATCGCCGCTACCGCGACCTGTTTGACCGCGTGCCGGTGGGCCTTTACCGCACGCGGCCCGACGGCGCTGTGATAGACGCCAACCCCGCCCTGGCGCACATGCTCGGCTACCCGGATGTGGAATCCCTGCTCCAGGTCGGCGCCACATCCGTGCACACCACGCCCGAACAGCGCGAGCGCGAGCACGCCCTGCTGGAGCAACAAGAAGCCATCCACGGCATGGAGTTGCAGTTGCGCCGCGCCGATGGCTCCTCCATCTGGGCGCAGGACCATGTCCGCGCCGTGCGCGACGCCGACGGCAATGTGCAATACTACGAGGGCAGCCTGGTGGACATCACGCAGCGCAAAGAGGCCGAGGAGGAGCGCGAGCGCCTCATCGGCGAGTTGCAGAAGGCCCTGTCCGAGGTGAAGACGCTCAGCGGGTTGTTGCCCATCTGCGCCTCGTGCAAGAGGATTCGCGACGACCAGGGCTACTGGCGACAGGTGGAAGAATATGTGCGCGACCACACCCAGGCGGAATTCACCCACAGCATCTGCCCCGACTGCATGAAGCGGCTATACCCGGAGTTTTCCCAGGGAGATGAATAGCGACGAAGCAATCCCTTCCGAGACCCCAAGAGTCTTGGAGACCCTTGGGGTCTGTTCGCATTCGCGTGAATTCGCGTGATTCGTGGTTACAACCCCAAGGTGCAACTCCCAACGTGCGACGCACCTCGGAGGTGCGTCGCACGTTCATTCGCGTGGATTCGTGTTATTCGCGGTTACAACTCCCAACGCGCGTCGCACGTTCATTCGCGTGCATTCGTGTTATTCGCGGTTACAACCCCCAACGCGCGTCGCACGTTCATTCGCGTGCATTCGCGCGATTCGCGGTTACAACCCCCATGCCCGCGACCCGAATGCGACATTTTGCACACGCGGCCTGGACGCGACTATAATGGGGCGGATGCGAATGCCGGCGACGGACGAGGGACGCGCTCGCCGTCGCCATTGGAGAACGCATGTTCGGCACGCACACAGCCTATGTCATCCCACTCTTCCTCTCGGCGGCCATCGCGGCGGGCCTGAGCCTGTACGCGTTCAGGTGGCGCCCGCGCACGGGCCACACCTTTGCGTTTGGCCTTCTGGCCGCGTGTGTCGCAATCTGGTCGCTGGGCTACGCGCTGGAACTGCTGGCGCCGCAAGCCTCCGCCAAGTTGCTCTGGCTGAAATTGGAATACCTGGCGCTCCCCAGCGCGTACCCGCTGCTCCTGGTGTTCCTGATTCACTACACCGGACGGAGCGGGTGGCTTTCGCGGCGAAGGGCGATCGCCCTGGCGGTCTTGCCGGCGCTGACCACGCTCCTGGCCCTCACCAACGACATCCACGGCCTCATCTGGTCGGGATATGCCTTGCAGACGACGGGGGGCCTCACCGTGTTTCTCTTGCGACACGGGGCATGGTTCTGGGTGTTCTCCGCGTATGGGATGGCCGCCCTTGCCGCCAGCGCCGCGCTGATGGTCAAAGCCTACGCCGAATCCACCTCGCTGCGCCGCCGCCAGATGGGCATTCTGGGCATCGGAGTGGCCCTGCCCGTGATTCCGGGCGCGATCTACCTGCTCGGCGTCGGCCCTGTGCCCGGGCTAAACCTAGCGCCCTTCGCGTTCACGGTCTCCGCCGCGCTGTTCGCTTTCGCCATCTTCCGCTTCCGGTTGCTGGCGCCCGCGCCCTTTGAGATTCCCACCGCGCCCCCGAGTTTCGGCGATGCGCTCCTCGTGCTGGACGCGGAGGGCCGCATCCGACACCTGAATCGCGCGGGCGAACGCATCCTGGGATGGCAGGCTTCGGCGGCGCTGGGCCGCCCTGTGGAGGCGCTCGTCCCGCGCTGGGGCGAGATTTTTGCCGCGCTGCAGAATGGCACGACCACCGAGGCGGAAGTCCTCCTAGGCGAGGGCGCAGCCCAACGGCGCTATGCCGTCAGCATCGTGCCGGGGCCCGATCAGCCCGCAACGCCGGCGGGGCGGCTGGTGATCTTCCGCGACATCACCGAGCGCGCCCTGGCAGAGCGGGCGCTGCGGCAAAGCGAGGCCGCCTTCCGCACCCTGGCCGAAACGCTGCCCGCGGCGGTGTTCATCTACCAGGGCGAACACTTCCGGTACGCCAACCCGGCGTGCACCACCCTCACCGGCTACAAGCGCCGCGAATTGGCCAACATCCGCTTCTGGGAACTGGTGCATCCGGAGCACCGCGAACTGGTGCGCCAGCGCGGGCTGGCCAGGCAGACGGGGAGCGAAGTCCCTCCCCGCTACGAATTCAAGATCGTTACCAAGAGCGGCGAGGAACGCTGGGTGGATTTCGCCGCGGCGGTGGTGGAGTTTGAGGGCAAGCCCGCGGCCATGGGCACCGCCTACGACATCACCGAGCGCAAGCGCGCCGAGGAGGAACTGCGCCGCCGCAACGCCTACCTGGCCGCCCTGCACGAGACCTCGCTCTCCATCATGGCGGGGCTGCACCTGGAAGACACGCTGCAGGTCATCGTCAAGCGGGCCATGGATCTCATCGGGGCCAGTTACGGCTGGCTGTACACGGTGGACAAGGAGCGCGACGAGATCGTGGCCAGCGTGGGCGAAGGCGGCTACCGCAAGTTTGTGGGCCACCGCATGAAGCGAGGGGAGGGCCTCGCGGGCAAGGTGTGGGCGACGGGCCAGCCCCTTATGGTGGACCACTACGCCTCGTGGCCGGGGCGCTCGTCCTACTACCAGAATGACCCCGCGGGGCCGGTGATGGGCGTGCCGCTGAAGTCGGGCCAGGAAGTCATCGGCATCCTGGGGCTGTCGCGCCCGGTGTCGGCGCCGCCGTTCACCCAAGAAGAGGTAGAGCAATTCACCCTCTTCGCACGCCTCGCCTCCATCGCGCTGGAAAACGCGCGCCTGTACGACGAGGTACGCCGCGAATTGGCCGAGCGCACCCGCGCCCAGGCCACCCTGCGCGACAGCGAGGAACGCTACCGCACCCTGTACGAGGCGGCCAAGGATGCCATCTTCATCATGCGCGAGGATCGGTTCATAGACTGCAACCCGCGCACGCTGGAGATGTTCGGGTGCGCCCGCGACGACATCATCGGCCAGCCGCCCTATCGCTTCTCGCCGCTCTTCCAGCCCGACGGCCGCGACTCGCGCACGGCGGCGCTGGAGCGGATTCGCGCGGCGCTGGCAGGCCAGCCGCAGGTATTTGAATGGACCCACACGCGGCTGGACGGCACACCCTTTGACGCCGAGGTCAGCCTCAACGCCATTGAGGTGGCCGGCGAGGTGCTCATCCAGGCCATCGTCCGCGACATCAGCGAACGCAAGCGGGCCGAGCGCGCCCAGGCGGTGCTCCTGCGCATCGCCCAGGCCGCCGCCACCGCCGCCACGCTGGAGGAACTGCTGGAGGCCATCCACCGCCAGTTGGGCACGCTCATGGACGTAACCAACTTCTACGTCGCGCTGTACGACCCCCAAACCGACCTGTACTCCTTCCCCTTCTACCGCGACGAATACGACCGCCTGGAATCGCTGCCGCCGGTTGAGTTGCACAAGAGCGTAACCGACTACGTGCGTCGCACCGGCAAGCCGCTGTTCGTGGACGCCGCCACCAACGAGCGGTTGGTGCGCGAGGGCGAGGTGGAGGTCATCGGCACGCCCTCGCTGGTGTGGATGGGCGCTCCCCTTCGGACCAATCGCGGTGTCATCGGCGTCGTCGCCGTCCAGAGTTATCACAAGGAGGCCCTGTACTCGCCGCGCGACCTGGAACTCCTGGCCTTCGTCGCCGACAATGTGGCCTCGGCCATTGAGCGCAAGCGCGCCGAGGAGGAACTGCGCCTCAGCGAAGAGAAGTTCCGCACCATCTTCCACACCAGCACCGACGGCATCGTCATCAGCAACGTGGACGACGGCACCTACCTGGAGGTCAACGATGGGTACCTGCTGCTGACGGGCTACACCCGCGAGGAACTCATCGGGCGGTCGTCGCTGGAACTCGGCACGTGGGTGGACCCCGAGGAGCGCGCCGAACTGGTGCGGCGGCTTCGCGAGCGGGGCATCGTCAGCGGGATGGAGATTCGCGTCCGCCGCAAGGACGGCACCATCCGCCATGTGCTCATCTCGGCCCAGATGGTGGAGATTGCGGGGCAGAAGCGAATGCTGTCCACGAACCGCGACATCACCGAGTACAAGCGCCTGGAAGAGCAACTGCGCCAGTCGCAAAAGATGGAGGCCATCGGCACCCTGGCGGGCGGCGTGGCCCATGACTTCAACAATCTCCTGACGGCCATCCTGGGCAACGCGGCGTTCCTGCTGGAGTCGCTGGGGCCTGGCGACGAACGCGCCGAAGAAGTACGCGAGATTCAGAAGGCCGGGCAGCGCGCCGCCGCCCTCACCAGCCAACTCCTGGCCTTCAGCCGCCGGCAGATGGTGGAGCCGCGCGTCATCAACCTCAACACCGTCATCACCGACACCAGCCGAATGCTCCAGCGGCTCATGGGCGAGGACATTGAACTGCGCCTGTCGCTGGAAGGCGACCTGGCCGCCGTCCGCGCCGACCCCGGCCACATTGGGCAGGTGCTGGTCAACCTGGCCGCCAACGCCCGCGACGCCATGCCCACAGGCGGGCGCCTCACCATTGAGACGGCCAACGTCATCCTGGGCGAGAGTTTCCAGCAGCAACACCCCGAAGTAACTCCCGGCGAGTACGTCCTGATGGCCGTCTCGGACACAGGGGTGGGCATCCCGCCCGAGATTCAAAGCCGCATCTTTGAGCCATTCTTCACCACGAAAGAGGTGGGCCGCGGCACGGGGCTGGGACTGTCGGTCGTGTACGGCATCGTGCGGCAGAACGAAGGCCACATCTTCGTGCAAAGCCAGCCCGGCCAGGGAACCCGCTTTGAAATCTACCTGCCCAGCGTGCCCGGCGCGGCCTACGAAACAGGCCCGGAGGAGCGGGGACTCCCGCGGGGCGGCAACGAGACCATCCTCCTGGTGGAAGACGAGGACATCGTGCGCGAGGTCGCCGCGCGAATCCTCCGCAACCAGGGGTACACCGTCCTGGAGGCAAAGAACGGCGAGCAGGCGCTTGCCCTGTGCGCCGAGCATGACTGTGCCGTGCATCTCCTGCTGACCGACGTGGTCATGCCCCAGATGAGCGGGCAGGAACTGGCGCGGCGCGTGGCGGCCCTTCGCCCCGACGTGCGCGTGCTGTACACGTCGGGCTACTCCGACACCATCATGATGCGCCAGGCGTCGGAGGTAAAGGGGGTCTTCCTGCAGAAGCCGTTCACGGTGCGCGAACTGCTCGGCAAGGTGCGCGAAGCGTTGGACCGCGAACCGTAGGCCGCGCCCCCCACCGTCACAGCACGCGCAGCAATCCCGTGGAATAGTAACCGCGAATCGCGCGAATCCACGCGAATGGGGTCGGGGTAATGGGGAACGAGCAACGCATCTCGGAGGTGCGTCGCTCGTTGGGAGTTGTAACCGCGAGTCGCGCGAATCCATGCGAATGGGGTCGGGGTGAGGGCGCAAAGCCCTGCGGGCTGGGGTTAGCCCGCGCGGCCATGCGGCGATTCACCCCCACCAGTGTGGAGCAAATTGCCAATTTGCTCCACGCTCTCGGCGCGGGGGGTCGGGCCCCGCGCGGGCCGACAGACGCAGGGCGCCGCACTCACTCATGGGACAACCAGACCTACATCAACAGCGAGGAGAACGCTCATTGAACACAACGCACCTCACACGCTTTGCGGGCATCCGCGTCGCCCTCTGGTTCGCGGCGCTGGCAGGCCTACTGATCCTGTCCCCATCCGAGCAGACCCTTGGGGACGTGGTGAAACTGGTGTACCTGCACGGCGCGCTGGTACGCACGGGCCTGCTGGCCTTCACCGCGGCGGGCATCCTCGGCCTGGCGGCGCTGGTTGACCGCCACCAGAGCACGGCGCGCTGGAGCGAGGCGGTGGGCCACACAGCCCTGGTGGTCTGGACGGTGTACGTGCTGTCCAGCATGGTGGTAACATACCTGGCGTGGGGTGTGGCCATCGCCTGGAGCGAGCCTCGCGTCCGGGCCAGCGCCCACATCTTCCTGGCGGCGGTGGCATTCTGGGTGCTGGCCTCCATCATCCAGGACAGGCGGGCAACGGCCGCGCTCAATGCCATCCTGGGCGCGCTGGCCTGGGCGCTGGTGCGGAACGCGGGCGTGATCATCCACCCGGTAGACCCCATCGGCGGCTCGGCCTCGGTGGCCATCAAGGCATTCTACGCGGGCATCGTCGCGTGCGTCATCCTGCTGGCGGCGGAATTGGCCCTGTGGTTTGCGAAGAGGACCGCCCCGCGCCAACCCCGCGGGTGAGGCGAACCGCGCGCGGCCGCGTCAAACCCAAACAACATGCACACATGATCTTCAGACTTTCTTCACAACCCGGCGTTAGGATATGCACAACCCTAAACGTCGGGAGGTTTGATTGTGTCAAAGCACGGCACCCAATCGTGGACACCGCTGCTCAGGAGACTGAGCCAATTCGCCTTCGGAGTGTTCATCCTCGTCTCAAGCGTCCGCCATTCGTTGGCCACCACCGAGGGAGCACTCCCATCCGTCGATGCGTATTGCCCATTCGGCGGGCTGGAAACGCTGTGGAAACTGGCAACCCAAGGCTCTTTCCTATCAAAAACACACCCGTCCAACATCGTGCTGGCGCTGGGGCTTCTCACGGGCACATTGCTTGTGGGGGGCGCTTTCTGCGGGTGGGTCTGCCCCTTCGGCGGGCTGCAAGATTTGCTCCAGTGGGTGCGGCGCAAATTGCGGCTCCCCGAGGTGAAGATTCCCGCCAGACTGGACAAAGTCCTCACCTATGGGCGCTACCTCGTCCTTGCGGGTATCCTGTATGCCACCATCCAGACGGGGAAAATGTGGTTCGCGGACTATGACCCATACCGCACGATCTTCAGCCTGGGCTGGCTGTTTGAGTTCAACTGGGCTGAAGCGTGGCCCGCTTACGTGGCAAGCCTTGTGATCCTGGTCGGCGCGTTGTTCATCCCGCGGCTGTGGTGCAGGTACCTGTGCCCGCTGGGCGCTGTCATCTCCCTGGGGCAACGGCTCAGCATCTTCCGCATCCGCCGCAACCCGCAGACCTGTATCTCTTGCCACAAGTGCGACAGGGTTTGCCCGGCCAAAATCACCGTGTCCAAGAAGACAAGCGTAACCGCCGGATGTATCGCCTGCCTCAAGTGCGTGGAAGCCTGTCCGGTCAAGGATACGCTATACGTGGGGCTGATTGTGGACAAAACGGCAACTGCTGCCCCAAAGGAGGTAACCGCATGAGGGTTCATCGCTACGTTTTGCCTTTCGTGTTCATCGCCGTGCTCCTGGGGAGCGTCCAGGTTGCCAAGGTCGCGGGCTACTGGGCAACCAGCGGCAAGACGGTTGTCCGCGTGGACGCTTCGGGCCAGGCCGATCCTGCGGACATCAAAGGTTGGATGACGCTCGCCCAGGTTAGCGAACTCTACGGAATCCCGAAGGAAGAACTGTGGGCGCGACTGAATCTCCCTGCCGACCTGCCCGCCGACACAGCGCTGAAAGATATAGAGAAACTTGTGCCAGGATTTGAGACGAGCGCCGTTCGCGACGCCGTGGCCGCGTACAGGGCCGAGCACCCCGATTCCGCGCCGCTCCCATCTGAGAATACGCCCGTCGCGACACCATCGGGAGAAGGCGAGGCCACGCCAACGCCTGTTCCCTCCGATGCGGAAGGCACTTCCACCGCCGTCCCGTCCACCGAGGAAATCAAGGGCAAGAACACCCTGGCCGAGGTAGCAGACATGTACGGCATCCCCGTAGAGCGCCTGATCGCCGAATCGGGCTTGCCCGCCGACGTGGACACCAAGGCGCAACTCAAGGACATTACGTCGCAATACGGGATAGAGTTGTTGGCCATACGAGAAGCCGTGGACAGGATTCTGGCCGCAAGGTAATTGCAAACCGATCCCGTGCGCGCCATAGGTTGGTGGCGCAATGCCAAGACACGTAGGGCGGCTTCCCACAGCCGCCGCGCAGGTGCGACGCACTTTTGGAAGTGCGTCGCAACTTGCTCACCAACACAGTCCGTAGGGCGGCTTCCCGTAGCCGCCGGCCTCCAGGGGCAGGTATGGAAACCTGCTCCTATGCTCGCTCTCCACGAATAACACGAATCCACACGAATGGACAATAAAACATAGACACGCAGGGTGGCTTCCCGTAGCCGCCGGGCAGGTGCGACGCACTTTTGGAAGTGCGTCGCACCTTACTCGCCAACACAGTCCGCAGGGCGGCTTCCCATAGCCGCCGGAGGAAGGGGCAGGTATGGAAACCTGCCCCTGCGCTACGCGCGCGGTCGGGCGGATTTGCGCCCGCGCCCCAATGCTGTATAATACATGGGCTGCAACGCACCTGAACATCACCCATACAGTTCCACCGGTGAGGTGACCCTGTCCGAAAGGCTGGGCCGAACGGGGGAAGTCCGGTGCTCCGCCCACGCGGAAAGTCCGGCGCTGTCCCGCAACTGTAGGTCTGGGCGATGGCCTCATCCCCAGACAAGCCAGGATACCCGCCTCACCGCGATTCCAAGTACCTTCGCGAGAAAGGGGGCTGGAAGATGAAGACGAAAATCGGCATTTGAGTTGTCCCCTTGTCCCAGCGGCAAGGGGATTTTTGTTTCGGTAGGCTGGACTCGGATACCCACTCAACCCAACTTGACTCAGGAGACTCTGACATGAACAAGCGAACTCGCATTCTGGCAGGCGCTCTAGCCGTCCTGCTGTTGATTGTTCTGATCGTGTACCTCGCGCCGCGGCTGGCGGGGACACCGCAGCAAGCCGCGCCCACGGCGACACCCGTGCCGCCCACGCCAACGCCCGCCCCGGTTCAGGTTACGGATGACCTGGGCAAGGCGCTGACCCTGCCGAAACCGCCGCAGCGCATCATCTCGCTGGCGCCGAGCGTAACCGAGATTCTGTTCGCCATCGGCGCAGGCGACAAGGTGGTGGGCGTGCAGGACTTCAGCAACTACCCGCCCGAAGCGGCGTCTCTGCCCAAGGTCGGCGGGTTCCCGCTCAACTACGAACTCATCGCGTCGCTCCAGCCCGACCTGTGCATCGGCGCGGACATCACAAGCCCCGACGACATCGCCAAACTGGAGGGCCTGGGGCTGAAGGTCATGATCATCAACCGCACCGACCTGGAAGGCATCTTCACCAACATTGAGTTGGTGGGCAAGGCCGTCGGCATGGAGCAGTCGGCGAACGCGCTGGCGGCATCGCTGCGGGCCGAATTGCAGGCGCTCCAGGATCGGCTGAAGGCCGCCACGACCAAGCCGCGCGTCTTCGTGGAACTGGACGAGACGCTGTACACCGTGGGGCCGGGTTCGTTCATCCACCCGCTGGTGGAACTGGCGGGGGGCGCGAACATCGCCGCCGACGCCAACAACCCCTACCCGCAACTGAGCGCCGAGCAGGTCATCGCCAAAGACCCGGAGGTCATCATCCTGACCGACGCGGCCTACGGCGTTACGCCCGAGCAGGTGAAGGCGCGGGCCGGCTGGGATCAGATCACGGCGGTGAAGACGGGAGCCGTGTACCCCATTGACGGCGACATCATCAGCCGCCCAGGGCCGCGCATCCTGGAAGGGTTGAAGGCGCTGGCGGCGCTGATTCACCCGGAGTTGAAGTAGCGCGGGCAGGCGCAAGGAGACGTCCCCATGCGCGTAAACTGGAGGCGAAGGGCCATCGTGCTGCCGGTGCTGGGCGGCATCCTGGTCGGGGCCATCGTGCTGGCGACGGCGATAGGCTCGGTGCCGTTGCCGCTGGGCGAGGTGGTGCGCGCCCTCGCCTCCAGGCTTGCGGGCGCGGCGACCGGCGGCTCGTCCGACACCATCATCTGGCAGATTCGCGTGCCCCGCGTGCTGACCGCAGCGGTGGTGGGCGGGGCGTTGAGCACGGCGGGGGCCGTGTTCCAGGGGCTGCTGCGCAACCCTATGGCCGACCCGTACATCATCGGCACGTCGGGCGGGGCGGCCCTGGGCGCGACCATCGCCCTCATGGTGCCCATCCAGGTGAGTCTGTTCGGCTTCACGTTCGTGTCCGTCGCGGCGTTCGCGGGCGCGTTGGGGGCGGTGCTCGTGGTGTACAACGTGGCGCGGGTAGGCCCTCGCACGCCCGTTACCACGCTCCTGCTCACCGGCTTCGCCTTGAGTTCCGTCCTGGCAGCCATCATGTCGTTCCTCATGTTCATCTCCAACAACGCGCTGCGGCGCATCATCCTGTGGACGATGGGCGGGCTGTCGGGCGCGGGGTGGACGCAACTAGCGGTGGTCATCCCCATCGTCCTCGTCGCCCTGGCCATCACCTATACGCTGGCGCCCGACTTGAACGCCTTCCTGCTGGGCGATGAGCAGGCCGCCGCGCTAGGGGTGCACGTGGAGCGGCGCAAGTTGGCGTTCCTGGGCCTCGGCTCGTGGCTCACCGCGGCGGCGGTGTCGGTGAGCGGGCTGGTCGGGTTCGTGGGGCTGGTCGTCCCCCACGTGGTGCGGCTCATCATGGGGCCCGATCATCGCCTGCTGCTGCCGGCGTCCACGCTGGTGGGCGGTGTGTTCCTCGTGCTGGCCGACTTGCTGGCGCGGTCGCTGATGCCGCCCGCCGAGTTGCCGGTGGGCATCATCACGGCGCTGGTGGGCGGGCCGTTCTTCATCTACCTGCTGCGCAAGGCGCGCAGGGAGTACAGTTTCTAGGAGCAGTGCCGATGGACAAGTCCATTATCGCGGCGCAAGACGTAGATTTTTCGTACTACAACGGCCTGGTGCTTCGGGATGTTACCCTGAGCCTGGCGCCTGGCGCTATGGTCAGCCTCATCGGGCCTAACGGTTCGGGCAAGACGACGCTGCTGAAGATTCTGTGCGGCCTGCTGAAACCCAAGCGGGGGCGCGTGCTCCTGTCGGGACAGGACATCGGCCGCCTTTCGCGCCGCGAGGTCGCGCAAGAGGTGGCGCTAGTGCCGCAGGAACTCTCGGTGCCGTTTGATTTCACCGTGCGCGAGATGGTCATGTTGGGCCGCACGCCCTACGTCCGACACCTGCGCGGGATGACGCCGCAGGATCATCAGGTTGTGGATCGCATGTTGACCCTGACGAACACCTCTGCGCTGGCGCAGCGGCCGTTCAATGAACTGTCGGGCGGCGAGCAGCAGCGCGTCATCATCGCCATGGCGCTGGCGCAGGAGCCGCGCGTGCTCCTGCTGGATGAGCCTGTGGTGCACCTGGACGTGAACCACCAGATAGAGATTCTGGAACTCATCCGCCGCCTGAACCGCCAGGCGGGGCTGACCGTCCTGGCGACCATGCACGACCTGAACCTGGCGTCGCTGTACTTTGACCGGCTGATTCTCCTGAACGAGGGGCGGATTGTAACCAGCGGCGCGCCGGGCGAGGTGCTGCGCGAGGACACCATTCGCCGCGTGTTCCGCGCCGACGTCCGCATCCAGCCCCACCCCGTGCGTCCCCGCCCGCAGTTGGTGCTCCTGCCGCCCAGCGCGTGAGCCGGCGCGCGGATTGCGAAATCGTCGCGAGACCTCTTGACTTTGCGACGAAAAACATGTACAATGGCGTTTGTAGATGATGAGTTCCGCACCGGGGCCGTGTCAAGATCGTCGCCTCGCCATCCCCGACAGAGCGCCCAAGCGGAATGACCGGGTGGCTTGCCCGGCGCGGCACAAGGCGCAAGCCCCCGGAGCGTAGCAGTCGCCAGCCCAATCCAGCCTATGGGAAAAGGCCCATCTGATGAGGACCGGCACCGTCCTAGATACGATGGGTTGTGGGCATAGCGCCCTGCAGGCCCAAGTCGGCTGTTGCCCAGCATGACGAACGTCTGGAAAGGAGGTGAGACCGAGCGATTTCCTCTACCGCCGAACGGCCCTCGCGTATTCCCGCAAGAAGTCCAAACAGCAAAGGAGGAAAGGGAGATGACCAGAGCCTTCAGAGTGATCCTTGTCCTGTCCATGCTGGCCGCGCTTGCATTGAGCGGTTGCGCCAAGGCAACGCCGGCCCCCACAGCCACCCAGCCACCGAAGCCCACCTCGCCGCCCACAGCCCAGCCCACCGCCGCACCCACCCCGAAGCCCACGCCTGTTACCAAGACCGTGGTCATCGGCTTCACGTCGTCCAAGACCGGCAGCCAGGAGGTCCCCTCCACCGGTCAGACGCGCGGCCTGGAGTTGTGGCTGGAGCAGGTGAACGCCAAAGGCGTTACGCTCCCCGACGGCACCATCGTCAAGTTTGAGTTCAAGACCTACGACGACGAGAGCAACAAGGAGCGCGTGCAGCAACTGTACACCAAACTCATCAACGACGACAAGACCAACTTCCTCATCAGCCCGTACTCCAGCGGCCTGACCGATGCCGCAGCGGTGATCGCCGAGCAGTATGGGCAGATCATGATCACCACCGGCGCGGCGTCGGACGCCACCTACAAGAAGGGCTACCAGTTGGTGTTCCAGTTGTACACGCCCGCCAGCCGCTACTTGACCGGCGCGGTGGATTTGCTGGCGAAACTGGACCCGACCGCCAAGAAAATCGCCATCGTGCACGAGAACGACAAGTTCTCCACCGACGTGGTGAACGCCGCCAAGGCCTACGCCGAGAGCAAGGGCTACGAGATCGTGCTGTTTGAGGGGTATGACAGCGGCACGACGGACTTTGCGCCCTTCATCAACAAGATCATCGGCGCGGCGCCCGATGCCATCATGGGCGGCGGGCATTTCGCCGACGGCAGCACCTTCGCCAAGCAGATGTACGAGAAGCAGGTAAAGGCCAAGTTCATCGCCCTGCTGGTGGCGCCGCCGGAATTGAAATTCGCCGACATCGGCGAGGCGGCCTTCGGCATCATCGGCCCCAGCCAGTGGGAACCGCAGGCAGCCTACTCCGAGGCCTCGGCCAAAGCCGCGGGCGTTCAGTGGTACGGGCCGAGCGTTGCCGACTTCGTGAGCGCCTACAAAGCCAAGTACGGCGAAGACCCGGCCTACCACGCCGCGGGCGGGTATGCCGCCGGCCTCATCCTCCAGAAGGCGATTGAGGACGCCGGCTCGCTGGATACTGCCAAGGTCAAGGCCGCCCTGGACGCCATGGACGTGCTGACCTGCTACGGCCGTGTCAAGTTTAACACCAGCGCCGAGGCGCATGGCCTGCAGGTGGCCCACGAGATGGTTTACATCCAGTGGCAAAAGGATGCGTCGGGCAAACTGGTCAAGCAGGTCGTCTGGCCTGCCGAAGGCAAATCGGCCGACGCCATCTACCCGCTGAGCCGCTAGTTCGCGCATAGGCCCAAACTCGGAAAACCGGAGGGCAGGGCCGCCGCTCCGCCCTCCGGTTCCGACAGAATCGCCATAACCATCAGGGGGATTGCATGACCGAGCAACTTCTCGCCTCCCTTACGGACGGCTTGCTCCTGGGATTTGTGTATGGCCTGGCCTCCATGGGCCTGTCGTTGATCTGGGGCGTGATGCGCGTCATCAACCTGGCGCACGGCGCGACGATGGTTCTGGGCATGTTTGCCACATACCTCCTGTTCAGCGCCTTCGGAATCCATCCCTACGTGGCCTTGCCCATCATCGTCGTGCTCAGTTTGCTCTTCGGCTTCCTGGTGTACGCCACGGCCGTCCACCGCGTGATCAACGCCCCGTACCTCTCCACCCTGTTGGCGACGTTTGCGGTAAACATGATGATCATCGGCATCGGGACTGCCGTCTTCACGACGACGCCGCGCAACGTGGACATCCCGGTGGGGCGCATCCAGGCGGGGCCGGTTACCCTGCTGAGCACGCGCCTGGTGGCCACGCTGATTGCCGTCATCGTAACGGCCGGGCTGTACCTGCTCCTGTACCGCACCAGGCCCGGCAAGGCAATCCGCGCCGTGGCCAACAACCGCGCGGCGGCAAGGCTGATGGGCATCTCCACCTTCCGGACGCTGGCGCTGAGTTTCGGCCTGGGCACCATGCTGGCCGCGGCGGCCGGAGCCTTGATCGCCACCTTCTTCCCCTTCACCATCCTGTCGGGCGCCGGCTATCAGACCAAGGGGTTCGTGATCTGCGTGCTCGGCGGTTTGGGGAACCCAACGGGGGCCCTGATTGGCGGGCTGATCCTGGGCGCGCTGGAGGGCATCATCCCCGTCTTCATGGCGGTCAACTGGGTGCCCGTGATTGAATTCGTGCTATTCGTACTCATCCTGCTGGTCAAGCCCAGCGGACTACTGGGAGCGCGCTAGATGAGAGCCTGGCGATACCCTGCATTCTGGCTAACGCTGGGGCTGGTGGCCGCCGCGGGCGCTGTCGTGTTTGCCACCCGGTCCGCAACCCTGCGCGAGGAAATGTTCCTGCTGCTCATGTTCGTAACACTGGCATCCAGCCTGAACATCCTGCTGGGGTTCACGGGTTATGTAAACTTCGGCCATATCGTGTTCTTCGGGCTGGGGGGCTATGTAGGCTTCTACCTGATGAGCCAACATGGGTGGCCGCTGTGGTGGGCCACCCTGGCGGGCGGCCTGGCCTCGGCGCTGCTGGCGTGGCTGCTGGGCGCGGCGACGCTGCGCCTGCGCGGCGCGTACTTCGCCCTGGCCACCATCGGCGTCAACGAGGCGGTGCGCGCCTTCGTCAACAACTTCCGACCCTTCGGCGGCCCCACCGGCATGTCGCTCAATTTCGCCGTTTATCGCCGGTACGGCGGCCCGGCCAATGCGCTGTGGTGGACGTTTGGCGCCATGTTCGGCCTCACGCTGCTGGTGATCCTCATCAGTTACCTGGTCAAGTTCTCCCGCTTCGGGTTGGGCCTCATGTCCATCCGCGAGGACGAGGATGCCGCCATGGTGCTGGGCGTCCGAACACCGAGACTGAAGACGTGGGCCTTCGTGTTGTCGGCCCTGTTCCCGGGCATGGTGGGGGTGTTGTTCTTCTTCAAGAATGGCAACGTGGAGCCAGGAGATGCCTTCCGTCTCCAAATGTCCATTGAGATCATCGTCATGGTGATGCTTGGAGGATCGGGGACGGTGCTCGGCCCTGCCATCGGGTCGGCTGCTTACGAACGCCTGCGCGGCTACCTGCTCACAAGCCCTATCTTCAAGAATCTCCACCTGGCCTTTGCCGGCTTCCTGCTGCTGATCATCGTCCTGTTCGTGCCGGCGGGACTTGTGGGGTGGATGAGAAGCCGCCTGCCCAAACTGCGGAGGGTGCTGGAATGAGCGAACAAGTGCAACCCAACATCATCCTCCGGGTGCAAGGTGTCTCCAAGCGCTTCGGCGGGCTTCAAGCCTTGTCCCGCGTTACGTTTGACCTGCCCCAGGGTCAGATTCTCGGCATCATCGGCCCCAACGGGGCGGGAAAGACGACGCTCTTCAACTGCATCAACGGCGTCTATCCCCCCGAAGAGGGTCGGGTGATCTTTCGCGGCACCGACATCACGGGCTGGCAGCCCTATCAGGTGGCGCGTTTGGGGCTCGCCCGCACGCATCAGATCGTGAGACCCCTCAACGAACTGACCGTGTTGCAGAACGTGATGGCCGGGGCCTGCTTCGGCCACGAGCAGCACAACCTGGCCCGAGCGGAGAAGATCGCCGATGAGGTGCTGGGTTTTCTCGGTCTGACCCCGTGGCGCGGGGCCATGGCCTCCACCCTGAACGTGGCGCAGAAGAAGCGGCTGGAGTTGGCGCGCGCGCTGGCGGCCCGCCCCCGCCTCCTGCTCCTGGACGAAGTCCTGGCCGGCCTCAATCCGACCGAAATCGCGGAGATGGTTCAGGTCGTGCGCCGCATCCGCGACCAGGGGGTTACCATCCTCATCATTGAGCACGTGATGCACGCCCTCATGAACGTCTCGGACCGCGTGATCGTCCTGGACTACGGCATACAGATTGCCGAGGGCACGCCCGAAGAGGTCGCTCACGATCCGAAAGTCATTGAAGCGTACCTGGGCGACCCGAAGGTCGCCGAGCGGCTCCTACTCGGCGCTTGAGCATGTTCTCGGGGGAGAGACCATGGCCATTCTGGAGATCCAAGAGGTTGATTCGGGATACGGCGAGGTTCAAATCCTCTGGGGTGTTTCCCTGGCCCTTGAGCGCGGCAAACTCACGGCGCTGGTAGGCTCCAACGGCGTCGGAAAGACGACCCTCCTGCGCACCGTGGCCGGGCTGATACGGCCCTGGCGCGGCTCCATCCGCACCGACGGCCGCGACATCACCCGCACGCCGCCGGATGTGAAGGCCGCGCAGGGCATCGTCCTGGTGCCGGAAGGCCGCCAACTGTTCACCACCATGAGCGTGCTGGAAAACCTGGAGATGGGCGCCTACACCAAACGGGCCCAACCCCATTTCCGGAAGAACCTGGACAAGGTGTACAGCCTGTTCCCGCGCCTGAAGGAGCGGAGCAGCCAGAAAGCGGGCACGCTCTCCGGCGGCGAGCAGCAGATGCTGGCTGTGGCGCGCGGGCTGATGGCGCAGCCTGAAATCCTGATGTTTGACGAACTGTCGCTGGGCCTGGCGCCGGTGCTCGTCATGAGCCTGTTTGAAATCCTCCGGCAGTTGAAGGCCGAAGGCCTCACCATGCTCCTCGTGGAGCAAAACGTGCAATTGGCCCTCGCCGTCAGCGACTACGCTTACGTGTTGGCCGATGGGCGCATCGCGCTGGAAGGCCCCTCCCGCGAGGTGGCGAAGAACGAGCACGTGCGCCGCGCCTACCTCGGCATCTGACGCGCGAAAGTTTCGTAGGGCGGCTTTCCATAGCCGCCGAAGGCCGAGGCAGGTATGGAAACCTGCCCTACGCTGGCTATCCACGAATACCGCGAATCCACACGAATGGAACGGATGTAGACACGTAGGGCGGCTTTCCATAGCCGCCGGAGGCNGNGGCAGGTATGGAAACCTGCCCTACGCTGGCTACGCTGGCTATCCACGAATACCGCGAATCCACACGAATGGAACGGATGTAGACACGTAGGGCGGCTTTCCANAGCCGCCGNAGGCAGGGGCAGGTATGGAAACCTACCCTACGCTGGCTATCCACGAATACCGCGAATCCACACGAATGGAACGGATGTAGACACGTAGGGCGGCTTTCCATAGCCGCCGAAGGCCACCTGGGCATCTGACGCGCGGGCGAAAGTTTGCGCATTCTCCGAACTGTGGTATAATTCGCGTGTTGTCGGGGCGTAGCGCAGACCGGCTAGCGCGCAGCGTTCGGGACGCTGAGGTCGGTGGTTCAAGTCCACTCGCCCCGACCACGCCAGACGCCCGAGGGTTACACACCCCCGGGCGTTCGCATTTCCCACGGCGCAGCCCAACGGCCCCGAAGGCTACGCCCCGGGCGTGCGATTCCTGGCCCGCATGATGCCCAGAATCTCCGACGCGATCTCCTCTATCGGCTTGTTCGTAACATCCACCACCGACCAGCCCGGATGGCTTCGGAACAGCATCTCCGCGTAGGCCAGTTCCCGACGGACGAACTCAAAGTCGGCGTAGGTGCCCGTCGCCCCGCCCAGGTGCTTGTGCCGCGCCCGCCGCAATTCCGTCAGGCTCGCCGCGTCGGTCGTCAGGCAGAAGACCCTGGACGGCGGCAACTGCTCCAGAATGGTCGGCAGCGGCGTATCCAGCATGACCGGCACGTTGCCCACAAGCCACCCTTTGAACGCCAGGAAGATGCTCAGCGGGGTCTTGAAAGTGCGCGACACGCCCACCAGCACCAGGTCGGCCTTGTCCAGTTCGTGGGCGCGTTGGCCGTCGTCGTGGCGCAGGGCGAATTCCACCGCCTCAATGCGGCGGAAATACTCGCGGTTGAGTTCTCGGAAGAGGCCGGGCTTCTCCGCGGGCGAATGGGCCAAGTGGTGGGCCATCTGGGCCAGCAGCGGCCCCATCAGGTCAATGGTGGGCACGTTGTGAAGCCGGCCTTGCTCGGCCATGGCGTTGCGCAGGTCCTGCGACACAATCGTGTGGACGATGAACGCGCCGATGCGCGCCGCATACTGCACCGCATCGGCGACCTGCGCCACGGTGCGCACCTCGGAGCGCCGCTCAATGGCCACGTCCACGCCGCCGAACTGCGTGAGCGCGGCGCGCACGGCCTGCTCCGCCGTCCCGCCGGTGCCGTCCGAAACAATCAGGATGTGATGCATGGGCCACCTCCCTACGCCCATTGTAACCGGGAAGGTGTGCCCGTCAACCCGCGCTTCTACTTCTTGCGCGCCTCGGCGCGCTTTGACACCCCAAGCCGCCCGGGCTATGATAACCGCAATTCGCTTGCCGAGGAGAACATGACCATCAGAGCCGTCATCTTTGACATGGGCGGCGTCCTGCTGCGCTCGGAGAACGAGAACGGACGCCGGAAGTGGGAGCAGCGCCTGGGGCTGGCCGAAGGGGAACTGGCCGAGATCGTCTTCAACTCGCCCATCTCGCAGAAGGCCACGCTGGGCTTGGCCACCGACGAGGACGTGTGGGCGCACCTGGCGAGTCGGTTCGCGCTGGACGCCGACACCCTGCGCCAACTGCGGCGCGACTTCTGGTCGGGCGACCGCGCCGACATGCTCCTCGTGGACTTCCTGCGCCGCCTGCGCCCGCGCTACCGCACCGCCATCCTCAGCAACGCCTGGCCCGGCGCGCGCAAGGCCCTTACCGAGCGCTGGGGGCTGGCCGATGCCGTGGACGAGATGATCATTTCCGCCGAGGAGGGCGTGGCCAAGCCCGACCCCGCCATCTACCACATCGCCCTGCGCCGATTGGGCGTGCGAGCCGACGAGGCGGTCTTCGTGGACGACATGCCGGTCAACGTGGAAGCGGCGCGGGCCCTGGGGATGATCGGGGTCGTCTTCCGCACCCGCGAGCAGACCATCGCCGACGTGCGGCGGGTTCTGGCCGGGGCCCCCTAGAGCCCCGCGAACAGGTCGCGCTCAATCCCCTCCACCGGCGCTTCCGGCACCACACGCCAGAAGTACTCGGTCTTCATGAATTCCCGCATCGCCTCGGTGGGCAGTTGCGCGATGATCCCGTTGGGCGAAATCTGGCTGCGGTGGCACAGGAACGCCCGCGTCTTCTTGTCCAGCACGCTGCTCACGTCTATCTCGGTGCTGATGACTTCATCGGGCATCCCGCGCTCCTCGGGGTTGAAGCCGCGCTCGGCCGGGTCAATGCCCGCCTCGCGCATGCGCTGGGCCATGGCGCGGAACATGCGGCGCGGCAATGCGGTGTAGTACAGTTTCTTGGGCTGCCACGGGGCCAGGCCCTGCTCGGCATAGCGCGTCGGGTCGCCCGCCAGGTGGAAGGCGCGGGTCGCCACCGCGCTGGCCTTCACGTGGTCGGGATGCCCATAGCCCCCGCCGGGCTCAAAGGTAACGATGACATCGGGCCGAAAGCGACGGATGGCCTCCACCACCCGCCCGGTCGCCTCGTCCAGGTCGGCTTGCAGGAACGAATCGGGGCGCTCGTTGTCGGGCGTGCCCGCCATGCCCGAGTCGCGGTAGCCCAGATAGTAGGGGCCTTCAACCCCCAGAATCTCACAGGCGCACTTCAGTTCGCGCTGGCGGATTTCGCTGATGGGCTCGTCCGACTGCATGGTCGGGTCTTGAATCTCGCCCGCCTCGCCTTTGGTGGCCGTAACGAGAACGACACGGTAGCCCCGCTCGGCGTACAGGGCCAGGGTACCGCCGGTGCCGAACGATTCGTCGTCCGGATGGGCGTAGATGGCCATGAGCGTTCCTCGGTGCGACATGCAGCGCCTCCGACATAGGATTTGCAACGCCATAGGATGCCACCGAAGGCGGGATGTGTCAAAAGGCGCCCGTTGGCCTGCGGTTTGCGTTGCCGAGCAAGGCTTCACCTCACCCATCCCCACCCAGCCCTCCCCTGCTTTCTCCGCGGGCGAAGAGGAAAGGGCAGGGTGCGGGAGGGGTCAGGTGAGGTCAAGCGCGCCACGAGTGTGAAGACCCCAAGGGTCTCGGAGACCCTTGGGGTCTTTGCGCTGCCCCGACCCCCTCGCTGCGCTTGACACACGCATGGGTTTGTGGTACACTATGACGAGTTCACCCGGAGCGTTCGCGCTCTCTGTATCCGCCTTGCGGTGGGCATGCGCTTCGTGCTCATGGGATTCTCCGGGAAGATTCTGGAGCCCTTCGCCTGTCCTCCGCCCAAGAGAACTCGCGAAAGGAGCGTCCCATGAAATCCCGCGTTTTCCTGGCTGTTACCCTCTCCTTCCTGCTTACCCTGTCCATCCTAAGCCTGGGCCAGGCCCAGGGTCCCATGCCCCAGAGCGTCATGGGCACCGCCTTCACCTATCAGGGCCAACTGAAGCAGAACGGCCTCCCAGTCTCCGCAACCTGCGACTTCCGCTTCTCCCTGTGGAACGCCGAGACCGACGGCGCACAGGTCGGCGCCACGCTGGACAAGGCTGCCGTGGCCGTGAGCAAGGGCCTCTTCACGATCCTGCTGGACTTCGGCCCCTACGCCTTCAACGGCGAGGCGCGCTACCTGGGCGTTGACGTCCGCTGCCCAGCCGGGAGCGGCGACTACACGCCCCTTGCGCCGCGCCAGGCGCTGACGCCGACGCCGTATGCCGTGTTCGCGGGAACGGCCCCGTGGAGCGGGCTGCTGAACCGTCCGGCGGGGCTGGACGACGGCGATGATGACACCCTGGCAGCCCTGATGTGCGCGCCCGGCGAGGTTGCCAAGTGGAACGGCGCGGCGTGGGTCTGCGCCGAAGACACGGGCCCCGTGTACACCGCAGGCGCGGGTCTCGTCCTCACCGGTAACGCGTTCTCCGTGGCCTTCGCCGGCACCGGCTCGGCCAACACGGCTGCCCGATCAGACCACGACCACGACGCCGCCTACGTCAACGAGGGCCAGCCCAACAGCATCACCTCGGCCATGATCTGGGACGGCGCGGTTACGGTTTGGGACCTGCGCGACGGCGCGGTAACCGCGGTGAAGATCGCCGACGGCGCGACATTGGCCGAAATCCTGGACGACGACGGCGCGGGTTCCGGCCTGGACGCCGACCTGCTGGACGGGTACGACAGCACCTACTTCCAGAGGCGGATTGAGGGAACCTGCGCGGCGGGCTCCAGCATCCGCGCGGTCAACACCGACGGCACGGTGGTGTGCGAGGCCGACGACAACACGACGTACAGCGCCGGCAACCAGTTGAGCCTTGTGGGCACCACGTTCCACGTGCTGGAAGGCACCGGGTCTGGCCTGGACGCCGACACGCTGGATGGCATGGACAGCGCCGCCTTCGCGCCCGCCATCCACACTCACAATGCGGCCAACATCATCTCCGGCATGTTGTCCACCGACCGCTTCTCGGCCTACGCGGACCTGACGGCCGAGGGCTACCTGGGCGACGCGGCGGGCGACCTGGCCCAGAACAACGGCACGCTCCAAGCCACCCTCAACGCTGACCTGCTGGACGGGCAGCATGGGGCCTTCTACCAGCAGCGGGTTTCGGGAACCTGCTCCGCCGGATCCAGCATCCGCGAGATCAACGCCGACGGCACGGTCGTTTGCGAGTCGGACGACAACACCACCTACACCGCTGGCACCGGCCTCACCCTGAGCAGCGGTCAGTTCAGTCTGGACGTCCCGTACCGCCTGCCTCAATCCTGCGCCAATGGTCAACTGCCCAAGTGGAACGGCTCGGCCTGGGCTTGCGCTACCGATAACGACACTACCTACACCGCTGGCACCGGCCTCACCCTGAGCGGTGGTCAGTTCAGTCTGCCCGTCCCGTACCGCCTGCCTCAATCCTGCGCCAATGGTCAACTGCCCAAGTGGAACGGCTCGGCCTGGGCTTGCGCTGCCGATAACGATACCACCACCTTCTGGTCGCTCAGCGGCAACGCTGGCACCACGCCCGGCACGAACTTCCTGGGCACCACCGATGAGGTAAGCCTGACCCTGGCCGTCAGCGGCACGGGAGCGCTGCGCCTGGAGCCCAACGCCACCAGCCCGAACCTCATCGGCGGGTACAGCGGTAACAGCGTGACGAGCAGTGTTTACGGTGCGACAATTGGCGGCGGCGGGGCAGACGGCCTGACCCACCGCGTTACCGATGACTACGGTACCGTGGGTGGGGGGCGTGGCAACCAGGCCGGCAACGACGCTTACACAACATCGGATGCGGCATACGCCACCGTCGGCGGGGGCAATCGCAACACAGCCAGCGGCTTTATGGCCACCGTCGGCGGGGGCAATGCCAACGTCGCCAGCGGCGAAGACGCCACCATCGGCGGAGGCACTGGCAACATCGCCAGTGGGTGGGCTGACACCGTCGGCGGGGGCATTGGCAACACCGCTAGCGGCTACCGGTCCACCGTCGGCGGGGGCAAGTGGAACTCCGCCACCCGCCCCGACGCCACCGTCGGCGGGGGCTATCAAAACGGCGCCAGCGGCAACGGCGCCACCATCGGCGGGGGCATACAAAACGGCGCCAGCGGCGAAGACGCCACCGTCGGCGGGGGCGCACAAAACTCCGCCAGAGCCAGCGGGGCCACCGTCAGCGGGGGGGTAATCAACATGGCCACAGGCTCCTATGCCACTGTGCCGGGAGGGTATCTCAACATCGCCGCAGGCGACTACAGTTTCGCTGCCGGACAGCGCGCCGTCGCCAACAATCAGGGCTGCTTCGTTTGGGGCGATGTCACCAATGCGGATGTCGTCTGTTCCAATGACAACCGTGCCATCTTCCGCACCAGCGGAGGCTTCTATATCTACACCAACAGTACCCTCACCAGCGGGATGTACTTGAGCAGCGGCGGCAGCGGTTGGAACGTCGTCAGCAACCGCGCCCTCAAAGAGAATTTCGCGCCGGTGGATACCCTGGCCCTGCTGGGGCGCCTGGCGGCTATCCCCATCACCACCTGGAACTACAAGGCCCAGGACCCCGCCATCCGCCACATTGGGCCAATGGCTGACGATTTCAACGCCCTGGTGGACGGGCTGGGCGGCGAAGGCGCCGACCATATCAACAGCCTGGACGCCGATGGCGTGGCCCTGGCCGCCATCCAGGGGTTGTACCAGGAGAACCTGGCGCTCAAGGTGCAGACCAAGGCCCTGCAGGAGCAGATTGACGATTTGCAGACTCGCCTGGCCGCGCTGGAAGCCCTGGTCGCCCAAATGGCGAAGAAGTAGGAGGGGCGAGGTGGGACCGAGCAAACGGTCAGCAATGAGTCGTGAGCGGTCGGCCGTTAGAATCGGCGCGCTCGTCCTGGCGGCGCTGATCCTGATGGCGGGCGCGGCCCCGGCGGGTGGGGTGTATGAAATCCCGTGGTTCACGGCCGACGGCGGTGGGGGGACGTGGAGCACGGGCGGCGGGTTCTCGCTGGGCGGGACCGTCGGCCAGCCCGACGCGGGGGCGCTTTCGGGCGGGGGCTACACCCTGCTGGGCGGGTTCTGGGCCGGTTCGGGGCCCAACCCCTACGCCTACCTGCCAGTAATCCTGAGATAGCCCCACACCCACGAATAGCGCGAATCCACACCCTGCCCGCGCAGATTCGCGCTATCCGTGGGCTCCTATCCACACCACCCGCGGTTGCCGCACCCATCGGCGCTATCGCCTCTCCGCGGCGAGAGAGGCGATAGCGCCGATTTTGACCATTCCGCCACGCCGTCTTATACTCCCCCATCGTGCGACACCTATTTGTGCTCCGAGGAGCGTGCGCTATGCATAGGATGACCATCGTCAAGCGAATTGCCGCGGCTGCCATCGCCGCGCTGCTGATTCCGGCCCTGCTGGCCGCCTGCACCCCCGCCGCGTCGCCTTCCGCCGGCTCGCCGTCCATCGCGCCGCGGCCCACGACGCCCAAGCCCAAGGCCACGCCGGCCCCATCCCCCACGCCAGCGCCCAAGCCGGTAACCGTGGCCCTGGCCGGCCTGCCCGAAACCTACGCGGCCCCGCTCCGCGCCGCCCTCGCCGGCATCCAATCCGTCGCCGACGCCGGGGCGGAGCGTCCCGTCCGATTGGCGGACCCCGCCGAACAGGCCACCGTGCGCCTGGCGCTGGTCCCCGTGCCCGTCGCCCAGAACCCGCTGGCCCAGCGATTCTACGCCGTCGTCGTGCCGTTCCCCACCATCACCGACGACATCGCCCTGGACGAACTGCGAGGGCGCTGGACCGGCGTTTCCAGTCGCGGCATCCTGTACGTAACCCAGGACGCCGCCGACGACCTCACGGCCGTGCTCGGCGACGGGCGGCTGGCCGAAGTGGTCCCCGCCGACGAGATGCTGGCCCGCCTGGAAGCCGCGCCTCATGCCGTAGGCATCTTGCCGTTTGACCGGCTGGACCCGCGCTTCAAGGTCCTGACCGTGGACGGCGTCAACGTCCTGGACAATCACCTGGACCCGATGACCTACCCGTTGGCCGTAGGCGTGGCGGTGGAAGGGCCGGACGCCGACCTGCTGGCGGGCCGCCTGGCCGACGCCATCCAGCCCAAGACCAACCGCGACCCCGCCAAACTGACCACGCTCATCATGACCGGCGTAACGGCCATGACGCGGATGACCGCCCTGAAGATGGAACAGCACGGCTACACGTATCCGGCCGAAATCATCTCGGCCACGCTGCGCGCCGCCGACATCACCCACGTCAGCAACGAGGTCCCCTTCATCCCCGGCTGCAAGGTGGACCCCACCCCGGGCAACCTGACCATGTGCAGCGACCCCAAGTACTGGGCCGCGCTGGAAGCCATCGGCACCGACATCGTGGGCCTCAGCGGTAACCACGTCAACGACTTCGGCGCAGACGGCGCGCGAACCTCGCTGAAGTGGTACCGCGACCACGGCATCCCCATCTACGGCAGCGGCCTGAACAGCGCCGAGGCGTGCGCGCCCCTGATGTGGGAGCACAACGGCAACACCTTCGCCTTCATCGCCGCGCTGGCCTTTGACCCCTGGTACGCCTGGGCCACCGACACCGAGCCAGGCGCCTGCTACTACTACGATCACAAGGACGAAATCCTGAAGAAGGTAACGGAATTAAGCCAGAAGGTGGACATCGTGGCCGTGGAGTTGCAATACTACGAGACGTACAACCCCTACCCCACCGACAAGCAGGTGGAGGAGTTCCGCGAGTTGCGCGCGGCGGGCGCCGACATCGTTACCGGCGTCCAGAGCCACGTGCCGCAGGCCATGGAGCCCTACGGGGCGTCGGACCCGGGCGGCCCGGGCATCATCGTGTACGGGCTGGGCAACCTGTTCTTTGACCAGATGTGGTCCTGGGAGACGCGCACGGAACTCTACGCCCGCCACACCATCTACGACGGGCGGCTCCTGAGCACGGAAATCCTGACCGGCGTGCTGGAGGACTACGCGCAGCCGCGCTGGGCCACGCCCGAGGAGCGGGCCGGCATCCTCAAGAGCATCTTTGACGCGGCGCCGAAGCGGTAGCGGGCAGCCGTCGGCGAACAGCAATCAGCCGTTAGCCATTAGCCGTTAGCCTTTGGCCTTTAGCCGATCATAGGGAGAACCCTCCCGGAACTTGCGAACTTTCGGGAGGGTTTCTTTCGTGTCTTTCGCGGCCTTTCGCGCTTTTCGCGATCCAAACCGCCCCGCCCGCGCGCCAGAACAAAGACCCCAAAGGTCTGCGAGACCTTTGGGGTCTGCCCTGCGGGAGGGTTGCTGTCTAGTATAGAGCGTCCATCCCGAGGATGTCGCCCTTCCCCAGGGTTACCTTCTTGAGTTCCCCCTTGTCGCCGTAGCCGTACATCGTCAGGTCCTGGTCTGCACTGTCGTACAGATCGTCCAGACCGACCCAGTGTCCCACCTCGTGGGTAAGGATATTCTGCACGTCATAGGCGTACAGGTCGCCGCAGGTGGCATCGGGGTTGCTCGCATAGGTCTGCTTCCAGGGCAACTTAGAGTTCATGATGACATCCTGCTCCACCGCCTCGCCCGTGCTGGAATTGTACCAGGTGTAGGTTACGGCGATGGCGCCAGATGCGGACACGCGCCCCCATGCCACGAGATTCACCCCGTCCAGTTTGTACCTGGTGAGGGTTGTGGGCGCGCCCTCCACGAAATTGACCTTGCCCCCCGTGTACTGCTCCCACACTTCAAAGGAGTTGCTGATCGCCGGTTGGGGGTCCACCACGGTGCTGGGGATGGAACTGTAGTTCACCTGGTAGGTAACCGTCCCCGAACGTTTCCAGCCCGCCAAGCCGTAGTGGCTCGTCTCGTTCTGCGTGGGGTCGCAGACACCAGGGGATGGCTGCGGCTTTCCGGGCTTGGGGTAATGGATGAACACCTTGAGTTTGATGGTGTCCTGGCCGTCCGGGGGTGGCTCGGCCATTGCGGGCGCCGCCGCGAGAATCAGCAGGATAACCGCCAACAGAAGCATCGCAGGTCGTCTCATCTCTCCCACCTCCATCAAGATTGAATCCCGTGGCCATTATAGCACATAAGGCCGCCGCAGTACAGCCGTCTGGCCCACAAACTCGGCTCCAAACGCGGCCGCACACCCTCGCCCCGCCCGCGCGCCAGAACAAAGACCCCAAAGGTCTGCGAGACCTTTGGGGTCTTCACGGAGCCGTGCATCGGGTGTGGGAACCCGACCTGCGGATGGGGAGCGGGCACCAGGGCGCTATCTCTAGCGCCGCAGGAACTCCACCAGGATCGGGTTGACCACGTCCGGCCGCTCCAGATGAGGGACGTGGCCCGCGTCGTCAATGGCGTGAAACTCCGCGTGCGGGATGGCCGCCAGCACCTGCGCGCTGGCCTCAAACGGCACGACATGATCCTCGCGCCCCCAAATGAGCAGCACGGGCCTCTTCTGCCGCCCCACGCGTCGGTAGGCGTCCCCCGCGCCGGTGAGCATCCCGCTGCGCATCGTGCCCAGCAGCGCCCGCCGGAACCCCGCGTACCGCGTCTGCGCCCGGTACCTCTCCGCGTAGCCCGGCACCCGCTCCGGATGCTTCATGTCCTTGACCAGGCTCTTGACGAGAATCTGCTCGCCGAATCGGTCCATGAGCCACTCGCCCAGAGGGTACAGGCGTATCAGGGCGGCCACAGGAGGCTGCTTCAACGGAAAGCCCGCCGGATCGACCAGCACCAGCCGTCGCACCCGCTCGGGGTGGCGGTCGGCGAAGTGGATGGCGATGGGCCCGCCCATGGACAACCCCGCCACATCCACGGGCGCGGCGATGCCCAACGCGTCCAGCAGTTCGCGTACCTGGCGATCGTACAGGTCGGCGTTGTACTGCGCATCCGGCCTGTCGGAGAAGCCGCGCCCGTACAGGTCGTAGCGCAGCGCGCGGAAGCCCGCCTCGGCCAGCGCCGCGAAGGTGGCATCCCAGATGTAGTACGGCACGGAGAAGCCGTGAATCAGGACGACCGTCTGCGCGTCGGGCGGGCCGGCCAACTCGTAGTGCGTCCAGCCGTCCGACAGCCGAACGAATTGCCCGGGCGCGGATGCGCGGGCGGCGTCGTCCAGCGCCAGCGGCTCCGAGCGGAATCGGTAACGCCTCATAGCCCTCCTCCAGCGAATCGGGAAGTGCCGCCGCAGTTACCCTGCGCTGCGCACAGGATGACGGGCGCGTTGCTCTGCCCGCGCCGTCGGGGTTCTCTGCGACGAACTAGCCCCTATATCCAGCCGAGAATGCCGCCGAACACGATCAGGCAGACCAGGTCAAACCCCAGGATGGAGCCGACGGTGATGGCCTTCTTCCGCACGCTCTCCATGTCGTACACCCAGAACGACACCAGAAAGAACGGCAGGTAGCCGATGAGAAAGATGAGCCACGGCGCGCCCGCGTTCCACCACGTGTACTCCCACGTCAGCGCGTTGGCCGCGTTCAGCAGAATCTCCACGATGACGCAGAAGATGGAGCCGGCGATGGCGAAGAACAAGCGGTTGGGGATGCCCAGCACCTTCATCGTCTTGTCGGCGGGCAGCATCTTGGAGAACCCGATGCCCGCCACGGCGAACATGAAGCAGATTTCAATGTTCAGCCCGATGAGGATGAGGTAGGCCGTGGCCCCCGGCGCGCCCCACACCGGCGCGTACTGCGTGAAGTGGAACACCAGCCCGTTCCAGATTTCGTTGAACCAGTCCATGCCCCAGAAGGCCAGCCCGGCGAAGACCAGGCTCCAATTCCGGCGCTCCACCTCGTTGGCGTACACGATGACCACCAGGGCAAACAGGGGAATCACGTACCATTTGAACTGTGCGGGATCGCGAAGGATGCTCAATGCTTGCGCTGCGGACTCCGCCATGGCAACCCTCCTCAGACATATATTCTCGCCGCGGCCAAACACCCAACGGCTAGCGGCTAACGGCCAAAGGCTAATGGCTAACGCCCACCGGCGGCCAGGTCAGGCTCTCCTTCAGCGTGGCCGCCCACGTCTCAAATGATGGGAACCCCCGCCGCACCGGATCGGGCCCCACATTCTCATCCTCGGCGTAGAACACGGCGTAGGCGAGTTGCTTCCACGAGACGAACCCCCCGTCGGCGGCCTCCACGTGCCGCGTGCCCCAGCACCCCGTGTTCAGGTACACGCGCTCCATCGGCTTGCCGTCGGCGGCCTGGCCGATCTGGATGGGTACTTGCGTCGGCTGATGGGTGTGGCCGCAAACCAGGTAGTACACGTCCGGGTCGGCGCCGGACAGTTCCTTGCGGGCAGCGTCTTCGGCGGGCCTGGGGCGGATGCCCTTCAGCGCCTCGGCCAGCGCCAGCAGCCCGCCCATGCGCGTAACGCGGAACTTGTCCAGCACGAACAGGACAGCCTGAATCTGATCGGCCTCGTCCAGCGGGCTGGGCCAGCGGTCGTGGCGGCGGTACCAATCGCGGACGAAGGGCAGGCCGTTGAAGTGGGCCACGACTTCGTCAATGGCGTCCTCCACGACGCCGCGCAGCCACTCGTGTTGCTGCACCTGGTAGAACAGCCAGTGCAGGGTGGCGTGCAGAGGGCGCACGTTCTCAATCTGCTGGAGATTGCGCTGCAGGGCCTGCTGAGTAGCCGGGGGGAGTTGCTGGATTTTCGGATGCCTCATGATGGTGTAGGGCAAGCCCGCCACCAGTTCGGTGGTGATGACATCGCCGATGGGCACCCGCACGTAGTCCTCGTCGGCAAAGGAGCGGCCCCCCTCGTAGTTGAACACATCCCACTCGTGGCCGTGGCGGGCCACCACCCCGTAGCGCGCGTCCCGATACACGTGCCGCACGGCGTCGTCGGCGGCGGCGCCAAGCGCCTGCGCGGCCTTCCGCAGCAGCGACGGGAACTGCGCGCACAGGCGGTCGTGATTGCCCGGGATGTAGATGCGCTGCGGCTCGCCCGGAAAGAGGGGGAACTGCTCCGCCAGCCTCCCACCCAAGAGGGCAAACGTCTCGCGGTTCACCGGATGCCCCAGGATGGCGTCCAGAATCCGGCCGGCGTGGCGCTCCAGCGCCTCGGGCGGGGCGCCCGACAGTCCCCACGGCCGCTCGGCCTCGGGGACGTCAAACCACATCTCGGTGCGCAGGAGGTCAAAGATGTCGCCCAGGAAGAGGATCGTAACCTCTCTGGCCCGCGCGGACTGTGCGGCCACGGCCAGGGACTGCAGGAACCCCTCCACCGCTCTGGTGGAGACGTTGTGCTCGCCCGCCGTGCCATCGCGGAAGTGCAGGTCGCTCACGATGACCAGCATGGATACAACCCCCCGCTTCGCCGCGTAGAAACCATCCGTGCCCTTCCCCCTCTACTCCTTTTTGTCTTTCCACCTTTGTGTGAGACACTATTCTCCCACGGAGACACCAAGGCACAAAGAAAAACCCCTGTGTCTTTGTGCCTTTGTGTGAGGCATTATTCTCACACGGAGCACACCGAGACCGCAGAGAAAACCTCCTATCCTCTGCGTTCGCCGCACTCCACGGTGAAAATCGCCCCAATCATTCGCCCGCACGGGGCGGAGCAGCGCGTCAGCAGCCCGGCTCGCCCGGATGGCCGCAGCACGATTGCCCGGTGCGGATCTTCCGCCAGTTGTTGCGAATGAACAGGCGAATCTTGCGGCCCAGCGGCATAGGCTGGCGCAGGTTCTGGATGGTGTCGCTCGCACTGGGTCTGTCGTGAGAATGTCCGTCGCACATAGGCACACCTCATCGCGATTCGCATCGCAGTTGCTGAAGCAGCGACTCCAGGATGAATCGGGCCTGTGCAAGGCCGCGCTGGTACGCAATAGCCCGGTCATCATCCGAAAGGCAGGCGGCGTGGGTCAGCGGGGTATAGCGCACCTGAAGGAAGGTCTGCGCCTCCCGCGACCGGTCACCGAAGATGGCGCGAATGGCAGCCTCCGCCTCCTCACGCCACTTCAGGAAGGCAGGCGTAGGCCCTCCCTCCCGCTCCAGTTCGTCCAGGCGGGCCACGAGATCTTCCAGCGTCCTCTCCGCATCCGATTCCGCCATTCCAACGACAGCCTCGCTCGCCGTGTTTGCGGCATTGTAACACGGCGCACAAGAAGCGTCAAGGTGAAGAAAACTCTCCCGAAGGCCTGTTGCCTTCGGGAGAGTTGAGTATCCGCAACACACAGGGTGTCTAGAAAGCGTTGTCGGGCTTCCAGACCTTCCAGACCTTGCCCGCCAGGTCGGGGCCTGGCTTGAGCGTCGGCTTGCCCGGCTGCCAGCCCGAAGGCAGAACCTCGCCCGTCGCGCGGTTGTGCTGGAAGGCCTTCAACTGGCGGATGAGTTCGGTTACGTTGCGGCCCACCGGCGGCGTCAAAACTTCCATCGCCTGGATCACGCCATCGGGGTCAATGAGGAGACGGCCACGGATGTCCACACCGGCGTCTTCATCGTACACGCCGTACACCGAGCCGACAGGCCCACCTTGGTCCGAGAGCATGGGGTATGGGATACCACCTGGGACCATCTTGGATAGTTCTTCTTCGTGCCAAATCTTGTGGGTGAAGCGGCTATCGGTACTGACAGAGAGGACTTCGGCGCCCAGCGCCTTGATCTCGGGGTACTTGACGGCGACCGCCGACAGTTCGGTCGGTCAAACGAAGGTGAAATCGCCTGGGTAGAAACAGAGAACCACCCATTGCCCCTTGTAATCTGACAGTTTGATGTTCTTGAACCCGCCGTTGACGAACGCGGGCAGTTCAAAATCAGGTGCAGATTTGCCAACTCGTGCGACCATTTTCGCGACCTCCTTTACAGATGTGGGCGCCGGCGCGGCGGATGTTCCCGGCGCGAGGATGGGACCTTTTGCGGGCGTAACACACTGATCTTTGGCTTCGGGCATTGGACACCTCCTCACTGACAGCATTTCGGCAGGCGGTTCTCGGTATGCGCGGCGATTATCCGGCGCGGCAAGGCCCGTGGTGGCCCCGCCTCTCGGGCCTGCCAATTCTGTTCATATTATACCATAGAAGTGTCATTTTGTCCAGTTTTTCTTGTAAATTTAAACTTTCAAGTTATCGCCTCGCACAGGGCGTGCACAAACGCTTGCGCCGTACCCCCGCATCGTGTAGAATGCAGACGCCGCCCTTCGGCGCGCCGACCAGCCGTTGGGGCATCTCGCACGGGAGGTTGGGATGAAACCCGAAGCGTTCACAAATCCGTCGGGACGCCTGGTGCAGATAGACCACGAGGGCAAGGCGTACTGGGCCTTTGTGCCCGACCCGCTGCCGCCCGCCATCACGCTGGACGCCGCCCTGGTGCGCGCCCTCTCCGACGCCGACCGCGCCCTGGGCGAGTTGGCCGGGCTGGGCCGCGCCATCCCCAACCCGCACCTGCTCATCGGCCCGTTCACGCGGCGCGAGGCGGTGCTGTCGTCGCGCATTGAGGGCACCCAGGCCGACATCGCCGACCTCTACGCCTACGAGGCGGGGGCGCGCAAGGACGACGCCGATGCCCGCGAGGTGCTGAACTACGTCCGCGCCATGAATCACGGTCTCCAGCGTTTGGCCGAGTTGCCGGTGGGCCTGCGCCTCATCCGCGAACTCCACGCCCATCTGATGGAGGGCGTGCGCGGCGGCGCGGCGGCTCCGGGCGAGTTCCGCCGCGTGCAGAACTACATCGGCCGTCCCGGGTGCACCGTGGAGACCGCCGACTTTGTGCCCCCGCCCGTAGCGCAGATGATCCCCGCGCTGGAGGACTGGGAGGCCTACCTGCACGCCGACGACGGCAACCCGCCCCTAGTGCGCCTGGCCTTTATCCACTACCAGTTTGAGACCATCCACCCGTTCCTGGATGGCAACGGACGTATCGGGCGGCTGCTCATTCCCCTCCTGCTGGTGGAATGGAACCTGCTCCCGCTGCCCTTGCTGTACCTCAGCGCGTTCTTTGAGAAGCACCGTGGGGCCTACTATGACCTGCTGCTGGCCGTGAGCCAGCGCGGCGCGTGGGGCGACTGGCTGCTGTTCTTCCTGCGCGGCGTGGAGGAGCAGGCGCGCGACGCCATCGCGCGGGCGCGGCGGCTGCAGGACTTGCAGCGCGAATGGCGCGAGCGGCTCCAGGCGCGCCGCTACACCGCCGCTGCGCTGCTGAAGTTGGTGGACGAGTTGTTCGTCGCGCCGACGGTTACCGTGCCCCAGGTGCAGGAGATTCTCGGCGTTACCCACCGCGCGGCCAATCAGACGGTGATGCGGCTGGTGGATGAGGGCATCCTGGTGCCCATTCCGGGGCGCGCGCGCAACCGCCAGTTCGTCGCCCAGGCGATCATGGACATCCTGACGGGCAACGCGCAACGATAGTTCGGTATCACACGCGCAGGGTAATGATACTTTTCGCGCGAAAAGTATCATTACCAAGTTCTTGTGGTAGCGAGGTAGCATTCGGACGCAGGCGCCGAGTCGGATTTTGCCGGGCGGCGCGTGCTGCGTATTGACGCGGGTTGGGGCACGTGGTAGAATGAATGGCGGCGGCGACGCTTCCGGTTCTGGAGGTGCGGGTTTCATGAGAAAGGCTTCTATCCGAGAGGAGATTTTGGCAGAACTGGACCGCCTCGGATCGCGGCAACAGAGGCGAGTGCTAGATTTTGCTCGTGCCCTGTCAGCCACCAGACCGCGCGGAAAGCCTGGCAAGGCATTGCTCGCGTTCGCGGGAACAATGTCTCCCGATGAAGCGCACGCCATGGCCCTGGCCATTGAGGAAGGCTGCGAGAAAGTCAACCCCGATGAGTGGTAGGCTGCTGCTGGACACCAACATCATCATCGCCCTGTTCGCGCAGGATGACGCGATGCTGAGAGGTTCACCTTGCATGTGCTGATCTTGACAGAAGGGGTATAATGGTCTAGCAGGCACCTTGTTACGGGAACAGGCACCACTTGCTTTCGCCATGAATTAAGGGGGAACATGGGCAAGAGACTTAGGAAGGCGCCCCTTATAGAGGCTCTTCTTGAGGTAAGATGGGGATTGCGGACGGAGCAGCCTGCCCTTCCTCCCGTAGATCCGGCCTATCCCATCATCGCCGGCTTGCTGTATGACCGTGTCAAGAAGGAGTATCCGCACAAGGAGGAATTGCCGCAGTCACGCTTCCCTCCCGACATACTTCAATACTCGGTTACACACCGATTCCGTGTGGGCGCAGAACAGTGGCCTCTTGTGCAGATTGGGCCGGGGCTGGCGAGCATCAACTTCACCCAGCCTTACTCCTGGCGGAAGTTCAAACCCTCTGCAATGAGATTTCTTGGGCACCTTACAGAGGCATACAAGGTCGCCGCAGATACACAACTCAAAATCCAGCGCGCCATGCTCAGGTACATAAATGCGATCGATTTACAGTCAGAGGATACCGATGTGCTCAGTTTCCTGGCAGCAAACATGCACACAAGTATTGATCTGCCACTGCCCAGGGCAGCGACAGCGGAAGGGGTCGCCTCCCCACGGTCACTCAACTTTGAAATCGCTTATTTCGTGCCCAAAATCGGCGGCGATGTATCGCTGAGCATTAGCACCGGCAAGAAGCACACACAGCGTGTTTTGTTCTGCGATTTGATTGCTGTCTCCACGGGAGACAACCTTGTGGAGTCAAGCCGATTCTCCCGCTGGCTCACGGACGCCCACAGCGTGCTTGAAGGTTGGTTTTTTGCCCTTATCAGAGGGGATTTGTACAAAAGGTTTCTAGGAGAGGAGACCTATGGCGACCCAGCGGGCAACAACTTATGAACCCACTCGGGTGAGTGGGAGCGCTGAAGAAAGGCTTGGCATGCATCGCGACCTTACTTACGGAGCGTCGCCCCCGACGTGGGGCACCAGGCATGGGCTAGGCTTGGATCTCCCTGAGTGGGTCTTGCAGGTCGAGCAAGCCCTTGAGGCACTTCGCCAAGCGCTTGAGACGCTTCGCGATGAAGTGGTGAGCATCCGGGAGCGCTTGGAAGAAATACCCCGTGTGAGCGTAGTCCATCTGTACGACCTCGCCAGCCCTGACTATTGTCTGCGCGCTCCCATATCCGTCGTTCTGGAGGAATACGCCGACGAGATTATCGCACGCCTTCCGGAGTTTGACCTTTATGCCAGCGGCCCATCCCACGCCGTTGCAATCGCAAACTTGAAAGTGGAAATACTGTCCACCTATCAGCAACTCATGGCGTTAGGCGAGGAGAGGCTAGGCCCTCTGGCACTGCAATGGCTACAAACAATGAATCTCATCGTAGAGCGGCGTGGCAATGTCCGGGCTTAAGTGCAGTTACCGTGAGCTGCGAAGGGCTGCCGAAAAGAAGATCGGAAGTGGAGTTCGGACCCGCGAATGGCAGTACGAAGTCTACGTTGACGGCAAGTTCCAGGGTAATGTCCGTATACTCCTGTAAAAAGAAGGCGGCGTGAGGTACAATGGTGGTGATCAACACACCAAGCCCTGACGGGCAGAAAGGACCTCACGCCATGAGAAGAATAGCACCAAGTGACCAGATCA
>Ga0067045_1003006_pt1 | contig 41960 bp, 38 predicted proteins | sample TerdegcTABiofilm_FD_59184 | JGI IMG/M metagenome (GOLD analysis project Ga0067045, IMG submission 59184) | Combined Assembly of (Gp0054472, Gp0054536) Wastewater bioreactor microbial communities from Singapore -Terephthalate degrading... | reverse complement strand
CCAATTATGCCACCTGAAGCAAAACCAATAGAAATTGTCACAATGACACTGAACGATAGTATCAGCGAAATGACTACTTTACTTCTGAACTCAATACGAAGATCTTTTACAATATTACGCACCAATCCCTTTATCAAGCACAATACTCCTATGGCAAAGTTTTGCTTCTCTGCTGTCATTTGTTGCAATAATAATAGCAGTACATGGTTGTATTTTGTTTATTAAATCAAAAAGGATTTTTCTTCCACTATTATCTAAATTTGAACCAGGCTCATCCAGCAATAATAGTTTTGGTTTTTTCAAAAGAGCCATTGCAAGCTTACAGCGTTGCTGCATGCCAGTAGAATAGGTATGAAGAACTGTATCTTTATGCTGATACATATCCAAACGATGGAGAAGTTCTATAGCGTCATCGGTTACTGAGCCAAATGCAAAGATAATATTTTCTGTTAACGTAAGATGATTGTAACACTGTATGTAGGGAGCAACAATGCCAGCATAGTTGATAACCGTATGTGCAGGGATAAAATCATGATTATAAAAATACTCTATCCTGCCACTATCAGGTGACACAATATTTCCCAAAATTTTCAGCAATGTTGATTTGCCACTACCATTGGGACCAACGATAGCAATAGATTCACCTGTTGATACAGTACATGAAATATTGCTGAACAACCTGTAGCTATAGCGCTTTGATATATTGTAAGCTTTTATTGTAAACACAAAACCTTATAAAACTATGTCTTTTTTAGCTGTTGTCATTTCAATAACAGGTAATTTTATTGCCTTTTCTTTCATCACCTCATCCACTGTTTTCTGATCAGCTAAACGGTACAGTAACCTTACCTGTATAGTATAGGTGCCTTTTAATCCTTTAGGCAGCAGAATGGTATTTGTCACTGATTCTTTTGGTAAAATACGGTTGTCAAACAGTATCTCCTTAGCTTTTGCAATATTGGTAACAGGTTTTCCTGTCCCATCACCAAATATAGTCTTAAAGATTATAGTATTATCAGGGAGATAGCCCTTTTTATCAGCCTTCCCAATTGCAAAAACCTCCCTGCCATATTGATTCAGGATAACTATCTCTAACCACATCTGCCGTACATCAGTGAGTCCGGTGGGGAGTTTGTGACCTGCCCCAGTATTGGTCACTGTTACGGCGATAGTCCCTGATGAAAGATCACGCGTATCAATTAACACTGTGGCTGCATTCTTTAAACGTTCTTCAGCCATTTTGCCTTTGACTTTATCATTATATAATCCAGGAATAACACTGTTGCCCCCCACAAAATAGTGTGTAAAAATGTGATCACGCTGTGGGCCTCCAAAAGCAGCAAATCCGGGATTGTTTGGCCGTGGAGTGGATCCGGTTGCTGGAACACCTGGCCTGTGATACATATGACATCCCTGGCAGGGAACAGTGGTTTTTTCATCACCGGTATTGTACGGGCTTTTACTCCACTCTTCAAAGGTTGTTTCCAGTTTTGTGCCATACACAACATGACGTACATCATGGCATGTGCCACATAATGCAGCCTGTGTGTGAAACTTTGAATATGCAGCCTGATGCCAGTCAGGTGTTGCATCCTTAAATGGTCCATACTTTACACCGGGATCTGCTTCACCATTGCCTGGCTTATAAGTAAAATGGGCATTATAGTTTTTCTTGGCATCAACGATTACATGGCAGTAATCACACTGAATACCTTCTTTTGTTATTTCAGGCAATTCGGTTTCCATTGATAGCTCTTCGGTCACTGTTACTGGCTTGCCAGTAATAAATCCTACCGGTATGTGACATTTAACACAGCTTTCTGCCTCTTCAAGTTCATCCTTGTTTATAGGATTTTGTTTTTTTATATCATCTAAATAAAATGAAGCATACTCTTTATAGATTACATCCTTTTGCGCCAAGTTATGCATTGAGTTTTTCCACTGTTCATATATCTCATCATGGCATCCACCACAGGTTGCAGGGCTAACAAATTGTGCTAATTTGTAGTGTGGTGTTGATTTACATCCAGTAAAAAACGCATACACGGTTAATGCAATCATACTGATTATAATAACTACTTTTGATTTCATAATACTCCCTTACCTGACAATATTATTATTATAAATGTTATTCTGAATTTGATTCATAATCTATGGCTATATTACAATACTGAATCACGTTGGCCCTATATATCTTAAGTTTAGGATAACTTTTGCTACTTGAATTTTATAATTACATAGCTACTTAATACTTTCACTGGTATAGTGAACATCTCCGTACTCTATACTATCAATCAGATTACAAATTATTCTTAATCATGTAAGCAAACATATTTGTGTACTAAAACCAAAATGTCAACAATGTTTATGGGCATTTCTAAAAACTGCTTTCATCATTATGAAAGCAGTAAAATGAAATCGGTTTTAACCTAAATAATGTGCCCATAACAAAAAAATAGTTTTTAAAGGTTTCCTTATTCTTTAGTAATATGCACAACACGTTGTGGAAATGGTATTTCAATATCTTCTTCTCTAAAGCGATTAAATATTCGCTTACGCAATTCAGACTGAACAGGAAATTGATCAGCATATTCTTTTACATATACTATAAGGGTAAAATCCAGGGAACTATCGCCAAAACCTGGCATAAAACGAACAACAGGCTCTGGATCCATAATAAGCTGTTGTATAGTGCTTGCTGATTTTCTCACTTCATCAAGTATGATATGTTCAACATGCTGGGGATCAGAGCTATAGCTCACACTTATAGGAACACGCAAAGCTAAATGAGGAACAGGTAGATAGAAATTTGTAATCATGCTCTGAGCTAGTTTACTATTGGGTATTATAACTATGTTGTTTGGAAGCATTCTGATTCGTGTAGTACGCCAGGTTATATCCTCAACATATCCTTCTATCCCTTCTTCAATTTTAACAAAATCACCTACACGTATAGAACGCTCAATTAATATTTGAATGCCAGCAAAGAGATTAGACAATGTATCCTGGAGCGCTAAAGCAACTGCCAAACCACCTACTCCAAGGGTTGTCAGTATGGGAGCTATTGATATCCCTAAGTAATTAAGGATAATTAAAATCCCTATAAGTACAAATAAACCCTTGATGATAATATAGGTTAAACCCGTAGGTGCCAGCGGTATATTTGCAGTTTTGACATATTTTTGTAAAAACGATCCAACTATATTAGCTATGCCAAGAGTAAGGGCAAAAATAATAATGACATTGACACTTTTTGTTATCAGCATTTGCCATTTTTCTGATAGCGTTGTGTACTGTGAAGCAATAAGAATGGCAAGAGCAAGAACAACAAAGAAAGCAGGTTTTTTCAATGAATCAATTATTATATCATCAATATCCCAGATTGTAGAGGCAGCCCATTTTGTTAAAATAGAAAATACTATTTTTTTGATAACTAACAAAACAATAAAACAAACACAAAAATACACTAACGGGATAAAAATAAAAAAATATTCTTGTAGTACACCCATGGTTTACTCCCCTTACAATTGAATTACCAAAAATACAACACTACCAATCTTTATTAATAAGGGAACTTCTAAAAACTGTTATTTTGATGTTCCCTTTTGGGCACAATATAATTGTATAAAACCACTTTCTATTATATGAATAATTTCAGAAGAAAGCAGTTTTTTAGAGGTGCCCATAAATTATAAAAATTGTATTGATTTTTCTTGCACTATTGCAATAATAATTTTTATAAAATATCCTGTAACAAATCATTTTCCAATACAACCTCTTTTCATATTGAGGTACTAAACTATTTTTTTGGAGGATATCTATGAAAAAAATATTTAAATGGGTAGCGATAGTTATTGGTAGCATATTTGCACTGGTAATTATTGCAAGCATTGTACTTATGCTGGTTGTTACTAAAGATATGATTGCACAGCAGATGGAGAAAGCACTTAACCGCCATGTGACCATTGAAAAGATTGATGTCAGTATATTCAGCGTTGTTTCGGGCATTGAAGTAAAAGGTGTTGCAATATCAAACTTTAAAACACCCAAACAGTTAGAAGCACTCAAAGGGAAGCCAGTAGAAAAAGGCGATCTATTTGTTGGGCTTGACTCTTTTACATTTAAATTAAAATTTTTGCCTTTGCTACAGGGTAAATTTGAGCTTCGTGAACTTTTACTAACAGGACCAAAGATTAACATTACCCGCTATCAGAGTGGGACATTCAATTTTTCTGATTTAATGAAACCATCTAAAGAGGAAAAGAAGGTTGAAGAAGTTAAGAAAGAAGAACCTTCAAAACCTTTAACTGCCGATACGCTGCCAATAAGCATTACTATAGGTAAAGTTGGTATTGAAAAAGGTGTGATAACATTTGTAGATCAGTCTTTGCAGCAAACACTGCAATTGTATAACCTCAATGCATTAGTGCACGACATTGAAATAGACCCAAAAGATCTGGAAAAGAAAAATCAGGTGAAGTTAAAACTGGATATAGGCATCAAAACTATAGGCAAAACCAGTAGTGGTAGTGTTGAATCATTTGATATTGCATTAGCATCACGTGGAACGGTAAAACCATTTGACCAGAAAACACGAATATTGAATCCAGAAATTTCACTCAAAGCGGGAAGCCCTTACGGAACCATGACCGGTTTACAGATATTTGATGCCATCAAGAGCAATGAGACGTTAGCTAATTATGCCGGCAAGTTTGACTTTTTGTCAAAAGATGTAAAATGGAAAAATGGCTATGTAGATATCTGGTATAAAGGCGGTTTGTTAAAAATCACCAATGGGAAAATCAGCACCGATGACTATGCAGGTAATTTCAAAGCTGATATTAACCTCAACACAAAGGCAGTTAACGCCGAGGTTGACATGACGCTCAATGAAAAACACAATAAATCCATTTACAATGGGATTGAAAAGAATGCATCCAAGCTCATCAAGGGTGATGTTGCAAAATATGTTAAACCAAATACGGTTGCCGAAAAAGCTTTTGGCTATCTCACAAATAAGGACGGGAAAGTATTTTTACAATTCCTTGTTACCGGGACAATGGATAAGCCACAGACAAAGCTGGTTTCCCCAAAACTTCCTTCGCTTATGGATGTTATCAAGGACATTGGTGGTGATGTAGCAGATATAGCAAAGGAAAAGGCAAAAGAAAAAGCCAAAGAAACTACACAAAAAGCAGTAGAAAAAGGAACTGATAAAGCAAAAGAGAAGGCAACAAAGAAGCTTAAAAAATTATTTTAAAACATAGAAAAAACAAAAACCCGCACGCTTGTCACGTGCGGGTTTTTTATGTATTATTTGCCTGTAAACTTTGGTTTTCGCTTCTGTGCAAATGCAGTAAATGCTTCAAATAAATCATCAGATGGAATGATATTAGCACTCATCGATGCAACATATTTGAGTGCATCATCTATAGTTTTACCAATACCAAAGTTCAATACATCCTTGGAAGCCTGCACAGCCAATGGTGAATTTTCGGCTATCTCCATTGCCATTTTTTCAGCACCTTCATATAATGCTTTCTGATCAGGATACACTTCATTAACAAGAAGTATTTCCTTAGCGCGCTGGGCTGTGATGTATTTTGCGGTGTAGGCAAGTTCACGGGTAATACCCTGCCCCACTATATGTGGAAGTCGCTGCAATACACCAACGTCAGCAACAAATCCAACGGCAGCCTCACGCAGGCTAAATTGTGCATCGGCAGTTGCCAAGCGAATATCACATGCCGAAATCATATCCAATCCAGCACCAACACAATATCCATGAACAGCAGCTATAACAGGCTTGCGACATTTTTCAATGCAAGTCATGGTATCCTGCATTTTATAAATCTTCTGTAGTAAACTACGTTTTATCCCACCTTTTTGTGCAGGATCCGCAAGTTCTTTAATTTCGCCCGCCATTTCAATTAAGTCAATGCCGACAGTAAATGAAGGGCCTTTGCCAGCAAGTATAATTACCCTGATTTCATCATCAGCATCCAATTCCTTAAACACTGAAGGAGCTTCCCACCATGCAGGTGGGTTCATTGCATTCTTTTTTTCGGGTCTGTTTAAATATACCCAGGCAATTGGCGGCTTTTTTTCAATTAAATAATATTTATAATCCATACACTCTACCTCTTTTAAGATATTTAAATACTATAGTATTGAATACTCAATTTTTTATCAACCATAAATTACACTGTTATGTTTAATTCACGTTGTGGGATTGGAATGTCATACTTTAAATGTTTTGTACACGCCAAAATAATCCTATCTTTACACTGAAATAGTTATATATATTGTAGTTAAGGCATTTTGCAAAAGGCAGTATTCAAATAGGACTTATACACCTATAAGTATACTTATATTATATTTTAGATAATTACATTTAGTTTTGACTGCTATTAGGTGGCAAGTTTCACCAATTCTGGCGGTGGTCCCCAGTAAAATTGACAACACGGGATGCCTTCTTCTAAATAAAATGAAAATGTGTAGCCACTAAAACGATAGTTATCGGTATTATCCTCACTGTCTAATGCTGCAAGATAATCATACAGATAATTCTCTACACAATACGCTATAATCTTTGCCAAAGACATCTTACAGACTTTGCGCACATCCATCACAAACTCATACTCATTTTCATACAAATACAGATGCACCCGTTTCCACGTTTGATATCGCTTTCTATACTGTAACCTTTTATAGCTTTTTACAGGGATCTTTTTATACGAAAACACATAGTTTATGAAATTAATAACAAACGTATGAAGCGATAGTTTACGGATAGCAGCATTTTCTTGTAAAAGCTCTAAGTGTTCATAGGCAATACAGGTAGTAGTTTCTATATTCATAAATTTCCTCCAAAGTATATATGACACAACAATACTATTATTGAAACAAATTTCAACTACTAATTGTATATAGTTTGAAAAAGTATGTGAAATTAACGTGAAACCAACGTCCAGGATGCATCATATGCTTAGATTTATGCTTTTGGATAATAGTTAGGAAATTACACGAGTATGAAGCATGCTGTGGAAAGATATGATGCATACCGCTATTTAAAGTGGCTCCAAATCAAGATATTGAGCGTATAAATGCTCACTTCCAAAATCTTGCATAAATAACTTTGGAAGAGTATGTAATACATATGCAGGATGAAAGGCAGCAATAAGTTCTTTGCGAATGTGTCATTGCAAAACATCATTACAAATTCCAAATTTGTCTGGAAGCAACCTTGTTATGAAAAAGGGATTGCTTATGCACTTCGTGCCTCACAATGACGTGTTTGCCGTTCCGTCATTAGGAGACATGACCTTGTCACGTCGAAGTTTTCTAAGGGAAGCCCAGATGCCTGCGATGACAAACTGAGGTCCCAACACCACGTTTACATCGGTAGTTGCAATGACAGTTTTACCATAGAGTCATTGCAACCGAAGTGAAGCAATCCCCCAGTTAAAAAGGGATTACCTCATCACTTGGTCCCTTGCAATGACATGGTTGCTCTTCCGTGAGCACGAGTCCCGACTTTGTTTGAAAACGGCTTTAAGGTATCAAGAGTATTTCATCTCAAATAAATCGGTAGAGGTATTCATAAAAAAGGTGATAATAAATTTCATTAAATTATTATTTATCACAGTAATAATTCCTTAAAAAATTTAAAAATGAACATAGTGTAGACACCTACCGCCGAAGGCGGCGGGGGTGTACACTATTTTATATTTTGTTCAAAATTCCACTGTTAGGAATAATTAATGATTTATATATATTTTTTATTTCACATTTTCTTTATTATATTGTATAATTAACATATATTGCAAAAATTTTTGGAGGGTTATATGCACAAAATTACAATCTTTTTACTTATGTCTTTGTTTGTATGTGCACTGATAGGTATGCCTGCACAGGCACAGGTTAACAGTGGTGATTTTGGCTTGATTTTAAACGGTGGTGTGGGGGCTGGCTCATCCATGTATGGTGTGGTACTCAATACTACAAATGATTCAAGTTCAACATTAGGAGTTGGCCCAGGAAAAAGTTTTAACGCTGGATTCATGGCAAATTTTAACATTATTGCAATCCATTCACAATTGTACTATGTAACAATAAAAGATTTAGAATGGGAAGAACAGGGCAACACTATAAAGACTGAAGGCTCTGGCCATTTCTGGACATGGGATGGAACTGTAGGAATAAAAGCACTTACAGAAGAAGGAGATATGGGATATACACATGTCTATGTTGGTTTGCGAATATGGAAAGCATTACGCGAAGAAGATTCCAGGACACCGAATGTGGGTTCATTTAGTAAGCAGGAGATAGTTGGCAATGGCTTTATTGTTGGATTAAGAGATTTTTCAACACTGCCCTTAGGCCCTGTATCACTGGCATTGCAAACAGGGCTGTGGCTGTACAAAGCACCACTCAGCACCTTTAAGCAGGATGGTACTGAAATAGATACAACAGCTGACCAGAATATTGGTTTTGGATTTGAAATTGGTGGAGGACTTGCATTTGAAGATTTAGGACTTGCAACGATAGTTGGTTTACGTATGGATGTACAAGCCACCGAGATAAAACTATTAAATACGAATGCAGTTGCTGGCGCTGGCTATGCACAGTTCTTCTTTGCAGTAAATTACGAAATTGGTTTTTAAATATCACTGTTTTTTTAGAGGGGTGTCCTAAAAGGCACCCCTTTGCAATGACATCGCACCCTGGTCATTGCGAGCCTCACAGTTTATTTTGATACGGCCTCTATATTTCTATTGCAATATTTTACCTCACACAGTATACTCTCTATTAGCTTCATTATTATAAACCAAGGGACATTATATGAAACAATTGGTTTTATTACTGATAACTATCGCCACCTTTTTTTTACTTATAGTACCATTGTACAGCGTTGAAGCTGTATATGACATGCAAACATTTAATTTTGATGATGCCACAACCTATAAAATAAAATCACATTGGCTTTTCTGGTGGAATGAGCTTGTTGACCCAGTTGCTATAGAAAAGGGCACAGCGCCAAAACCAACCGATAGCGTTATGATGCCCCAGCACTGGACTGACTATGTGCTTGACGGCAAAAAGTTGCCAGCAAAAGGCTATGCTACATATGCACTCAAAATACTTTTGCCTGATAATGCAATTTATGGTATGTATTTAGATCACATGGTGACGGCCTATCGTTTGTATATCAATGGTATTGAAGTAGCCAGCAATGGAAAAGTATCCAAAGACCTTTTAAAAATGGAAAACGAATGTAAGCATCAGGCAATCTATTTTACCCCTAAAGATAAAGTGGCTATGTGTGTGGTGCACATTAGCAATCGTGATTACCGCACTGCCGGTATGTGGCAACCCATAGTGATTGGCAAAGCCAGCGCAATACTGACCCATTATAATACTAAAATTATATGTGACCTTTTTTTATTTGGTGCAATTCTCATTATTGGTTTGTATAATATTGCCCTATTTTTATTTCGTACTAAAGATAGGGCGCCATTATGGTTTGGTCTTTTTTGCCTTACGGTATGCGCCCGTATTTTAGCAACCGGCAGCACCACAATATCAAATATGTTTCCAGGATTCCCATGGGAATTGCAGATAAAAATGGAATTGGGCGTGTTTTATTTAGGTGGGCTTTTCTTTGGTATGTTTTTCCATGAGGTTTATCCATTAGAAATAAAAATGAAGCATTTACGTTTTTTTAATGCTGTGTTCATCATTTTAACATTGCTTGCTATCATCACCCCGGTTTCATTTTTTAACAGGCTTGTCCCGCTTATGCAGGTTGCTGTGCTCTCTGGCCTCACGTATGTACTGGTGTGCCTCATTATAGCAGCAAAGCGCAAGAGGCTTCATATCAATTATTTTTTAGCAGGGTTTGTGCTATTTATGCTTGCTGCAATAAACGATATATTATATGCCCAAAACATACTACCCACCCTGTACGTTCTTCCCATTGGTTTATTTATCTTTATTTTTACTCAGGCAATTGCCATTGCTCGCATTTTTTCTTTTTCATTTTTACAGGTGGAACATCTTTCCACACATTTAAGCAACCTTAATCAGTCACTTGAACGGTTTGTGCCTCATGAGTTTTTAGCCTTTTTGCAAAAGCAGAGTATCCTTGATGTACAGCTTGGTGACCAAACGTTGAAAGACATCACTATTTTGTTTGCTGACATCCGCTCATTTACCACACTGTCTGAAAACATGACACCTGAAGAAACATTCAAGTTTTTAAACTCTTATCTTAACAGGATTGGCCCCATTATACGCAGCCATAACGGTTTTATTGATAAATATATTGGTGATGGCATCATGGCACTGTTTCCACAATCGCCAAAGGATGCTATTGATGCAGCCATTGCAATGGTACAGCGCATACAGCAGTACAATGAAGAGCGGGTACGTTTTGGCCTTGAACCCATATCCATTGGCATTGGCATCCATACCGGCAGTGCAATCCTTGGTATTATTGGGGAAACCATGCGCATAGAAAGTACAGTTATATCCGACACCGTAAACCTTTCCAGCCGCATTGAAAGCTTAACCAAACACTTTCACACCACCATCCTTGTATCCGGTGATGTATATCAGCAGGTAAAAGATATCCCTGGCTACCATTTCAGGTATATAAGCAAGGTTATAGTGAAAGGAAAATCACAGCCCACAAAAATTTATGAGGTCTTATCACTCTATCCTGAGGAATCACTTGAATTATTTACATCCACTGCTCTTATGTTCAGAAAGGCACTTTCATTCTACAACAAAAAGCATTATGACCAGGCAAAAGCATTATTTGAAGAAATATTAACTATAAATCCCCATGATATAATTGCAAAGAATTTTATTCAGGATATTGAAGAAGAAAAAAATACAGGCAGGGTTTAACCTGCCTGTATGTGATTATATTATATGTATTACACTTATATTCCTGTAGCACGGGTGCGTGTGCCAACGCCAACATAAACTGCCATGTTATAGTTTTTGTCAATTTCATAGCCACTTTCTTCAAACTGGTTTTTTGTCAGGTTCCAGCCAAAGCGCGCCTCAACATCAAAATAGATGCCTTCTGCAATAGGTGTCATAAAACCTGCCACACCATTTACCCACAGGTCAACCTCACTATCAGGTTCTGTTTCACTTTTTGGTAAATATGAACTCATCAAATACCGTAATGAAACGCCAGGACCAATGTAGAATCCACCAGGAGCTAAAAATTTAACTGTTACCATGGGGGTTAAAAAGCCAAAATCATAGGCTTTATCCTCACTCCATGAAAGATATGCATATTCTAAAGCAAATCCCAAAAGCATACCACCCATATTAAGGTTATACTCACCCTCAACTGCCACACCATTAAGTTTAAAATCATCTGTATTGGGATCATCATATTTTACCGTATTCCACTGATACCCTACCCGTAAAAACGCTACGTCATCGGTCATCTCCTGTGCCTGTACTCCTGTAGTCATACATGCCACCGCTGCCACCAGGATACACAACGCTACTTTTTTAAACATCGTAAAACCTCCTTACAATAGTTTAATTTTTTGTACATCTTTGTTTTAGACCTTACACAAAGAGCAAATATCGTAACAGCTACCTAATGACATAGTTGTAATGAATAATCAAGCTTTTTTTATTATATTTTTTTATTATCAAATGTAATAGCTCTGGCAACACGCATCTTTCAAAGCTTTCGTACATCAAGCAGATACTCATATTCTCTAAACTCCAGATACAGATGTATCCGCTTCCATGGATTTAGTTTATCCTTTTTAACCTCAATACCCTAATGTGAATGAATATAGTAGCCTTCTCCATTCCTCATTATTAGATTTATAAAAAATAAACTTTCAGATTATTTTTTTTTATATAACAAAAGTATTTTATTCCCCGTTTAACCGGTAACAACACCATTGCGGTTTTTATGCAATTGCGTCAAAAAACGTGCCGGGAATGGCAATAGATATACTTTTTTGTATATAAGCGGTGCGGGTATACAGGGGCTCAGGGTTATCTTGTACCTGCGATAGCAACCGTGCATGTTCATCGGGAGTGGGCTTTATGTACTGAATATTATTCTCTAACCTGCGTGCAACGCCTTTTACTGGTGTGATGCGTGAATCGTCATACACCGGCCATACCATAACCGTGCGTGCAGGTTTTGCTGGCGTTTGTGGCAGAGTAATGATTGATAATCCATCAGAGATTCTCATATAGCCATTATCGGCAAAATTGGGCAAAAAATTGAGAAGAATAAGTACATATAAAAAGAAATTACCCACTCTAAGAGATAAATATAATATTTTTTATTTACAGTATGGTATATCAATCAATTTTTTTTAATACCCCATAATCCCTGCCTGCATTCCATAGTATGTAACCTTGCACACCAACATCGCTGCAAGCCTGAATCTGTTTCTGTATATAGTCATACCCCCATCCTGGCGAAAGCATCTTGAATGCCTGCAGGTACGGGCGCACATAAGCCTGTGATTTCATTAAAGCCCTACGATTGCTTTCGGTAACTATCGCATAATAATCCCCGGAATCTATGCTTCCATCAAAAAATTTCCTTCCATAATGCGAAGGATATACCATAGGACACAACACATCCACTATAGAGGCCATGGCCTCAATATCCTGCCCTAACCACTGCCCAAATTCATACCATACTGTAAAGCCATACACATCCACGCTTATTGGCACATGCAACACTTGCTTTGCACTGCGCAGATACGCCGCAATGGCCTCGTATTTATAGATACCATTGGTGGGTTTAAACGTATACACACAGCGATGCACAGGCCCATCGGTAGGGAAGCGAATATAATCAAACTGTACTTCATCAAAGCCAGCCTTTTGTGCTTCTTTAGCAATTGCAATATTGTAGCTGTGTACAAACTCCGAATATGGGTCAACCCAGTACTCCTTTGGATTGCCGCGCCACGCTTTCTTTGTAGCACCATCCTTAATTGCATATTTTGTATCAAACGCTTGAAACAATCGCTGATCCTTAAATACCACCATGCGGGCAATTGCCTTCACATTGTGTTTGTGTACATACGTGCACACCTCTTCTGGCGGCAATCCTTTACGCAATGCCCAAATGGATGCAGCAGTTGGTTCACTTACATACACATTACCATAATCATCTTTAATGTCAAACACCAGTGCATTGTAACCTGTTTTTTTTGCAACGGCAACAAGCTCCTTAACCATTTTCCACGATGAAGGAACTCCCGCATACAACCCGCGTATTGTATCCTTTTTTTGTTCAATCGCCTTTACAAATAAACAGTGTGTGCCATCGGTAACCAATGCACAGTGAGCCTGTATGGGCGATAGTTCCTGATAATATTCCTTTTGCCCTGTAATGGTCACCACTGCATCGTTGTCCATCACTACCACACTGCCATCAATACTACCACCCCATAGGTTGCCAATATGTCCGCTTAATCGTTTTTTCCATTCCTTCCCGTTATACGCATACACCTGGTTTGTATATGTTGTTATGCAAACTTCAGGCGAAACACGGTATACCTCTTCAATAAACACAATGCTGTCAGAATACTGTTTTTGAGGAAGGCCATTACTTACACTGGTAAATCTGTTACCTGTGTATCGATACACACCATTCCATGATGTTCCCGCCATTAATGTGCTACCATGAGCATAGAGTGCCGTGATACATGCATTGGCAGGAAGGCCGGTCAATGCAACATTTTGCCAGCTTGTACCGCTGTCCTTTGAGCAATACAGCGAATACTTGGTGGCAACATAAAGGATTGTGGGGTCAGAGCCATCAACACAAAAAGCCGATATGCTGCGGTAGGTGGGAAGCAACCCGTTTATTGTCCGCACGTGAGCGTCATGGGGAGTGATACTATGCCAGGAACTATCGGCCACGGTACGTTTAAATAAGCCATGCTCACGTGTAGAACAGTAGAATGTATTCCCCACATACTGAATGTCTTTTATGCTTATTGTATCAGGCAGTCCCTGATGATATGGCTTTCCCTTATAGTATACTATCCCATTTGTGCCCTGATAGAGAAGCGGCTGCCAGGCATAGGAAAGTGAAGTAACTAATAAACAAAGGCTAAGAGCTAAACTTTTCATGGAACATGCTTTCATTCATGATGATGTAGGTATACCCCTGCTCTGTTAAGAAAAGCTGGCGGTTGTGCGCAAAATTTTCCTCAACCGTATGTGCCGTTATGAGCGAATAAAAATACGCCGTGTTGTCCCCTGGCTTTGGACGAAGGATGCGCCCCAAACGCTGAGCCTCTTCCTGGCGTGAACCAAACGTACCGGAAACCTGAATGGCAACGTTGGCATCAGGAAGATCTATAGAAAAATTTGCAACCTTTGAAACAATAAGCCGTGTAATGGCACCCTGTTTAAATTGTTTATACAGTTCCTCTCGTTCTTTTACGGGAGTGCTTCCGGTAATAAGTGGAAATGAAAAACGCTCCTGAATCTTTTCTAACTGGTCAATATATTGCCCAATGATAAGAACGCGGTCATTGGGGTGAGCCTTTAATAACTGCTCCATGTAATGCAGTTTTTTTTCATTCTCCGAAGCAATTCTAAACTTTTGCCTGTCACCGGCAACCGTATACTGATAGCGCAAGCTTTCGGGCAATTCAATACGCACCTCGGTACAGATAGCCTTTGCAATCCACCTACATTCTTCAAGCATCTTCCAGGGCATATCAAATTTTTTTGGCCCAATGAGGCTAAACACATCTGTTTCCAGTCCATCTTCACGCACCAGTGTGGCAGTAAGCCCCAAACGGCGCTTTGACTGTATCTCGGCAGTCATTCTAAATACGGGCGCTGGCAAAAGGTGCACTTCGTCGTAAATGATTAAGCCCCAGTTATTCTGTGTAAACAGGCCAAAATGCTTGAATTCATCTTCTTTTTTACGGCGGTATGTCAAAATATTATAGGTGGCGATAGTTACTGGTTTAATGTCTTTGCTATCACCGGAATACTCAGCAATCATATCTTTAGTCAATGTAGTTTTATCCAATAGCTCATCAATCCACTGGCGAAGCGCAACGGTGTTGGTAACACAGATAAGCGTCTTTGTTTGATACCGGTGCATAATGCCAATACCAACGATAGTTTTGCCTGCACCACAGGGCAGCACAACCACACCGCTTCCACCCTCTTCACTTCCTGAGCGATAGAAACTATCAATAGCATTCTTCTGATAATCACGAATCTCAAACTGCATGCCACTGGCTGTAACAGTTCGCAACTCAAACGGGCAGGGATCGCCATCAACGTATCCCGCTTTATCTTCAACGGGAAATCCAATCTTTATTAGCGCCTGTTTTATATGCCCGCGATTGTGAGGCTTTACGCGTATTTCATACTCAGAAAGCTGCCCTTCAATAAATTTTTGAATCTGTTTATGGGTAGCTATCTCCCGTATAATATGCACATCATCAGATTGCAGGATGATGGTATCACCACGCTTTATCAGGGTAAGCAAACCATAGCGATCCATCTGCTCTTTGATGGTGGTGATAACTATTGCAGGAACAGTATAGCGCGAGTATCGCTCAATACGTTCCAGGATTTCTTTTGTACTAAGGCCAGCTGAGGCTGCATTCCACAACGATAACGGGGTTATACGGTAGGTGTGGATATGCTCGGGGCTTTTTTCAAGCTCAGCAAAAGGCAAAATTGCATCCCGCACCTCTTCATACAGGGGATTATCTACCTCAAGTAGTAGCGTATTGTCGCTCTGGACGATAAGTGGTTTTGTCATGTGTTATAGTGTAGTGTGTAATATTTTTCCTAGCAACGTTAATTCTTTTTTGATTCTGCGTTTTAGTATAGCTCTAAGAAGCGGTGCAACAATAAAATATCTCAACGGCAATCTGATTGAACACTCAATAGTAACCGTTGCAGACACAGTATCTTCCATAACGGTATACCTGTATTCGTATTGCTTCAAGGCTCCTTTCAGCATTTTGAGCTCACAGTATTTAAAGGGAACAGCAGTGTACTTAAGCCGCAGTGGGTAGCGCTTAATAATAAAACGCACATCCACATCAATAAGCTGCAATCCTTCCTCATCACGAGCAATGCGATAGTTCTTTAAATCAGCCTTCACCCGTGCCAGTTTATTAATATGGTCAAGTGCTGCAAAAACTTCAGCAGCAGAAGAGTTATAGGATTGTGATACATTTATTTTTATCATACTCCATCACACAATACTAAAGTGCAAATGGTATTGTGTAAATGGCAAAACTATTTGTCAAATACTTAATTGCATCATCTCCCGTTAAGCAATGCACATTCCAATAAGAATTGCGCCATTCAGTTGTTTTTGTAAAACCTCATACCAGGATTGCTATCCTTTAAACTTGTGCCAAGTTTACTGTTATCCACAAAATGAGAATTTTCATCAGTTAAAAATAGCGAGTCTTTTACCCGTATATTTATTGTATTCTTTCCTTTTTTGCGTACGTCTTTTAGCTTACTCTACATCTCATAAGCAATTTTTTAAAAAATGCCTTTATATTGCTATGCACTTTCTTTTGTCCCGGCGGAAACAAAAGAAAGTGCCCAAGCAAAATGTCTTAAATTTCAATAATTACAAATTACACCTTTTCTTTTGTTGCCAGTATCTCAAGAACCTTCTTTTCATCATACTTTAAGAAAAGAATTAATCCGGCAATACAGAAGATAAATGCCACTACACACGTTAACCGTACACCTATATCATTTTCTGGAGTTTTACCCAGTAAGATAAGCGAAGGAAACATCAACGCCGCAATCATCTGCCCCATTTTGGACATAAAGGTACGAGCTCCAAAAAAAATCCCAGCTTTAAAATTGCCTGTTTGTATCCCATCAGCTTCAGCAATATCAGCAATGATAGCATTGGGTAAAATTCCAAAGATAGCTAATGGTAAAGACGTCATAACAATAATGATCAAGCCCTGCACATTTTTATCAATTGGGAACCACCCTAACATTGCTGCTATCACATACACCAAAGAATACAGCACAAATGCAAATACCAAAAGCTTTTTCTTCCCTATCTTCTGTGCTATCAAGTTTACCGGAACATAGAATAGAAAACTCAATGCAAACAAAATAATCATATATTGAGAATACACAGCCTTATCCAGCTCAAGTAACACAGTTACATAGTACACTAAACCAGTTGTTATGAACGTAAGTGCAACCCAGTACGCTAAATCTGAGATAGTAAAAAATAAGAAATTTTTATTCTTGAATGCTGAACGTACTGCCTCAAAGGTACCCTCAGTAGAAACATTGGGTTCACAATATCGCCGTTCATCAATAAAAATAACCGGTAAATACATCAACACCAGTGATACGCCACTGAATAGTATCATCACGACCTGAAATGCTTTTGTTGAACTGTAGCCATAGCTTTGTTCAAACAATGACTGTAATGCAACTGCCTGCGAGCCAATTGCAAATCCTATGGCCCAGGTAATTGAAATCAACGTACTTAAAAACAACCGTTCATTAGGATTGTGTCCTAATTCAGAAAGCCAGGCAAAAAATGGCGTTACATACATAGTCATAAACCAGTAAAATAGCGTTACAACTACAAAAAGCCATACAGCATTCCAATGTGACAGAGCATTCACCGGTGGCATAAACGCTAACATACCCAATATTGCAAAGGGGAATGCGCCAATGGCTAAAAATTTTCGTCTTCGCCCAAAGGGTGAACGTGACCTATCAGACATTGTTGCAATTATTGGATCGGTTATAGCATCCCACAGCCTTCCAAAGGCGTAGATTAGTCCAATAATCGTTAGCACTCCAATCACATACCCCTGGTAGATATATGCCGGAAATATTGCTTTATCAGCTGACTCTGGTGGCAGATAAAAATATATTAATAAATTACCAACACTGAATGAAGCTAATGACCATCCTAACTGCCCTAAAGCATAGATGATCTTTTTCCATAACGGTAACGTTTCAACTGTGTATTCCATGCTGTTTCCTCCCCGCAGGTAATAACATCCTTTCATCAGGATGAATAGTGATATGTAATCGAAAATATATCGATAACGATATTATTATGCTTGAAATTAAAATCAATCTTTTTTTATTGTATACCTGTAATTTTATTATTCTATAGGTATTTTTTTGAAATCCTGTATAGAATACAGCAATAATTCCTTAAAAAATTTCATACTGAATATAGTGTACACCGGAGCCGTGTCAAAACAAACCATGTGGATAGCAATGACGCGTATGAAATGTCATTGCGAGCGTAGCGAAGCAATCTCAATGCCGCACAAGATAAGATTGCTTCGTCACTTCGTTCCTCGCAATGACAGGAAGGCAAAGTAATTGCAATAAGGTTTCTTTTGGGACACCCCCGGTGTACACTATTTTATATTTCATTCAAAATTCCACATTTAGGAATAATTAGTGTATAGAATACATATTTTGAAACGTTGATTTTATGCATGTCATTCCAAAATTATATTTGGTAATAACTATCTCTTCAAGCGTATTTACGGTATCAAAAAAATTGTAACAATATAAAAAACCCGCCTTTTAGTATTGTTAAGGCGGGTTTATTCTATTCTCGTTTACGATTATTCTACAATGATGTTGGTGATGCAACTTTCTGCTTTTGCAAAAAGATTCGCGCATCAACAGCCATACATCCATGTGAATACACCATAACGGGATTGCATTCAATATCTAAAATTTCTTCAATTGAAGCTATTGCTTGACTCAGTGTCACGATGACATCACTGAATGCATGGGCGTCAAGTGGTTCCTTACCTCTGAACCCTTCAAACAACCGTGCTGCTTTCAACTCCTGTATCATCTCCAATGCTTCTACCCTTGTAACAGGAGCAAGTCGAATAGATACATCCTTGAATAGCTCAATATAAATACCTCCCAATCCAGCAACAACTATTGGCCCAAAAACTGGATCCTTTTTAGCTCCTACAAAAAATTCTGTTCCACCCGGTGCCATGGTGTGCACATACACACCAGAAAACACTGCATTGGGATTATAATCGTATAATGATTTTTTCATTTCTTCAAAAACATCTTTGAGTTGGTCTTTGGTTTGAATGTTAAGTTTAACACCTTCAACCTCAGTTTTATGAATGGCATCCGGCGATACTATCTTGGCAGCGATCGGGAATTGAAATTCTGTTTTTTCAATTTCTTCTGCTGATTGGATCAATATCCCATTAACTATCGGTACTCCAATAGACCTACAAAATTGTATGGATTCATGTAAAAGTGGGTCCCTGTTTTCCTTTCCTATTGTATCAAAATATGGGATGTGAGTTTTAACCGCATTCATTATGGTAGTGTCAACGATGCCCCTATTATTGCGCATTGCCTTTTTTTGATAGTAATCAGCAGATATAGCAAGTGCGTGTGCAGCGCTGTATGGTGTATTAAAAATTGGCATTGGATGGTTCATATTAATATCAAGCATTTCTTTAGCATCAGAAATCATTGCCACCATGACTGGTTTGTTATATGCACGCACCAGTCGTTCTACTGTATCAAGGAATGTGCGTGACATGCCAGCTTCATATTCAGACTGGTATAGATGATTAAATAAAATGCCATCAACCTCATCTAATTTAATGGTCTCCTCAACAATTTTGCCAAATATTGTATAATCAAATATCTCACCCAAATCCAGTGGATTTTGATGTGAAATGACTCGTGTTTTATAGAGGCTGCGGATTGTATCAATATAGCTTTCAGGGAACGTAATAAGATTAAAATTATACTTGGCACATGCATCAGCGGAAATAACTGCATGCCCACCTGAACGTGACAATACTGCCACATTCCTTCCTTTCATGGGTGGAAGCTGCATTGATTTCACAGCCAGAATAACCTCCTCTTCATCTTCAGCACGTATGACGCCTGCCTGCGCAAATGCAGCATCAACAACAGCATCGCTTGCTGACAGCGCCGTTGTATGTGATTGAGCAATCTTTGCACTAATTGGGGATCTGTTTGATTTGTGTACTATAATTGGTTTTTCTGATGCACGGGCTATATCAAAAAATTCCCTTCCCCGGTTAAATCCTTCCAGATAGCATATAATAATTCTGGTTGCTTCATCATTATTAACAAAATAATTGAGAAAATCCACCTCATCCAGCATGAGTTTATTGCCAATGCTTACAAATTTATTGATAAATATGTGATTTTCAGGCAATGCATGCAGATAGGTATTACCAACACCACCACTCTGGGAAATCATTGAAATTTCCCCTGCAACTAATTCTTTACGGAAAAATGCAAACGGCATGAACATCCGTTCTTCAAAGTTAATGGTACCAATACAATTAGGACCAATAATTTTTATCCCATACCTGTTGGCTATCGCAAGAACCTGTTGTTCCAATGATTGCTCTGCTTGTGAATATTCACTGAAGCCACCCGATTCTATGACCACATGCTGTATCCCTTTTTTGCCACATTTTTCTAGCTGTTCAGGAACTGTTTTTGCTGGCGTAATGATAATGGCAACATCAGGTGTTTCAGGCAAATCAAGGATATCTTTATATACTGGTATTCCTTCAACCTGGCCTTCCTGTGTACTTACACCATACAGCTTTCCTGTATACTCTTGCTGGAGATTGTTAAGAAGTATAATCTTACCTAAATTAATCTTTGTCAGAGAAACACCTACAACGACCATACTTTTGGGATAAAAAAATGTTTTCATAATTTCCTCATATCCTTATCATACAATAATACATATATAGCACTATGTTATAGACATATTTTTATAGTCAACATTTTTAATATTAATTATATTATTTTTTGTTATCTTTCCAGCTGGATACTATGAAAATAAAATGTAATTTTTCTAAACACCAATGTATGTATGAATATTCAATCTTTAACTTTTTAATCACAAACAACTTTTAATTGGATACTTTTTTATTTACTTATTAATTTTATCATTGACATATTCAGGTATAAATTATAAATGAACATATTAACATATTGTTCATTTATTTAGTTAAGTTATGAGAAAGAAAGAAAACACTGAAAAAATATATGCCGCTGCTCTTCAGGTTTTTTCCAGATATGGGTATAAAAAAACCACCGTCGAAGATATAGCCAGAGAGCTCAACATGACAAAAGGTAACCTGTATTTATATGTTAAAGATAAAAAGGACCTATACCACAAGACAGTTGAATTTGCTTTATTGCGCTGGCAAAATTATGTACGTCAGGCAATTCAAAATGAACATGATCCCAGAGATAAATTTATTATTATGTGCCAAAAAGCAGTAGAGTATTTATCCATGGATGCTGAATTTCGCAATATCCTAATACATGACCCTGATATATTCCCCATGTTTACTAATAAAGACCCCTATGAACGTATTAATAATAATTCAGTTACCATGATAAAAAATATTTTAAAAGAGGGAATTGAAAAAGGTCTTTTTAGACCTGTGGATATATCATCGATGTCAAAGGCAATTTTTTCTATTTATAAGATGTTTATTATCCGCATGTACATACGGAGTGAGGAAAAATATGTGCGTTCAATGTTTGAGCAAACACTGGAACTGATTACTCAGGGTTTGTTTAAACAATAATTCAATACTATTTTTTTATTTTTAGGAGGTGTCTTATGCCCCAGGAATTAATGTATTTAACAAAGGAATGGCGTGATGAAGCTGAACGTCGCCTGAAAAGTGAACTCACACCAGAAAAGATGAATTTTATCACATCATCAATGTCCAATATTTATTTAAACTGCCCTGATGGTAAAAACAAATATCTTTTTTTCAAATTTATTGATGGCAAGCTTGACACATTAGCCCTTGGTGAGGGTGAACCACCTGATGCTGAGTTCCGCATATCCGGTGACTATCAGGTTTTTGCCATGATTTCCAGAGCTGAGTTAGGTTCACAAAAGGCCCTCATGACAGGTAAATTAAAATTAAAAGGGAATATGGTAAAAGCATTAAAATTAGCAGCTATAGCGGACAGGTTAAATAAAGTATTATCACAAATACCTGCGCAATATTAATTAACCACACTACATTATAAAACTATGGGGTATACACTATGACATCACGATTAGAAAATAAAGGGCCCTATTATATTGACTTTCCTGGCAGAGTCAAGGCTATCCAACAGGAAATGGCAAAGGAACATATTGATGTTTATTTAGGTTCCCGGTTACGAACATTATCCTGGACTTTAGATGCGTTTTGCCCATGGAGAAGTTTTGTTGTTATTCCTAACGAAGGGATGCCAGCTGCGTTTACCTTTGTTATTGATGCAGCAAGAGTAGCTGACGAGACATGGTTAGATGAAGATCATGTATTTGGTTTTGCACCAATGGGTGGTCAGGATCAGATTGAGCTTATTGCTGATTATATCAAAGACCTTTTAAAAAACAAAAAGGGAAGAGTTGGGATAGAAAGTGGCATGTCTAATTATTTGCCTGAGGGAAACCTGACACATTATGAATATGAACGATTCAGAGATGCCCTACCAGATGTTGAACTAGTCAATGCGTATACAATAATTGACAAATTATCAATGATAAAAGATGAGGGAACAATAAACAGGTTTCGGGAAGCATCCCGTATAGTTGATGTAGGACATAAAGCAGTATATGAAGCTATCAGCAACGGTGGGTGGAAAGGCATGACTGAAACTGAGATAGCTGGCCTTGCAGCGTATGCCATGCGTAAAGAAGGTAGCGAATGGGAATGGAGTTATACCGGTGGAAATGAGATAGCATCAGGATATAGAACAGGGCTTGCTGGTGGGGCCTGCACACCTGCAACAAGGAAAAAAATTGCTGCTGGGGAACCTCTTATGGTAGATATTCATGCAATGTTTATGTTAGGATTGGGGGATCATTCACATAATTATCTCATAGAACCTGTTACTGACCGGCAACGCTGGCATGCACAGAATTTTCTTGATATTGTCAACCTTACACTGAAAACTTATAAAGCTGGAATAACTCCTTCTCTATTAGCTGAACAGATGATGGCTTTTGCAGAGGAGCGAGGTTTTGCTGATTACATGGTGCCTGGATTTGAACATGGGATAGGGATGATGGGTGATGAATGGCGTATAGGATTAAATGACGGGCCTTTCCCATTCTGGACCAATCCTGACCATGTATATCAGGAAAACGAATTAATAATCTGTGCTTTGCAATATGCATGCCCACAGGATAACATTGGATTCAGATATGAAAATCCAATTGTAATTCATAAGGGTTGTTGTGAACCTTTATCACAATACCCGTTAACTATCGATGAAATTAAATAGCTTTGTATAAAATTCTATGGGTACCATCACTGAATATATATCTCTATCAACCCAAGGGCAGGGTGATATTATTGATATAACCTCACAGGCCATAGAAATTATACACAAGCACAATGTGCACAGCGGAATACTTTGTCTTTTTATGCCCGGCTCAACTGCTGCTATAACCACCATTGAATATGAACCAGGCTTAAAAAAAGATATAAATATATTTTTAGAAAAGCTAATCCCGCGCAATGCCCACTATCATCACCATGATACCTGGCATGATGACAATGGTTCTTCACATCTGAGAGCCTCTATGATAGGACCATCTATTACTATTCCTATAGTTGATGGAACATTAACGTTAGGAACCTGGCAGCAAATAATTGTCATAGAATGCGACACTCGTAAAAGAAATAGAAAGATTATTGCTCAGATTTTTTATTAAAAAATACTTGATTTTTTTAAATATTATATTACAATATTATAAAGTAGTTTGTTTGTGTTAATTAAACTATCAAACATTTTATAATTATGAGCTACACAGCATATTGCTTTCACCCGCATTATCTGCACCATAAAACAGGCGATTCACATCCTGAATCCCCTAAACGTTTAGAGATACTTGATAAATATATCCGTACAAATAAAAATTATTCCTCATTGCTTTACGTTCAGCCACGTAAAGCTCATCCTGATGTTTTATTCTATGCTCATGATCCTGAGTATGTTTCAATGATTGCCAATGCAAAGCCAAATGGAATCACTTGCATTGATGGCTATGACACTGTAATATGCGATGAAACATATGATGTTTCATTATGGGCAATTGGAGGGATACTTGAGGTATGTGACTATATCCTTGCTGGTGAGGCCACTAATGGATTTTGTGCTGTAAGACCACCCGGCCACCATGCTGAGATAGCTCAAGCAATGGGCTTTTGTATCTTTAATAATGTTGCAATTGTTGCACGCTACCTCCAATATACATATAATATACGAAAGATAGCCATAATAGATTGGGATGCCCATCATGGCAATGGCACGCAACATATCTTTGAGGCTGACCCTTCTGTTTTTTATATTAGTACACATCAGTTCCCCTTTTATCCCGGTACTGGTAGTGTAGATGAGATAGGCATTGGCCCCGGTTACGGGTATACCATTAACATACCAATGAATCCTGGCAGCAATGATAAAACTTACAAAAGTGCTTTTAGCGAAATTATTATTCCTGCTTTAGACCACTTTAAACCCGAATTTATTCTCATATCAGCAGGTTTTGATGCCCATAAAAGCGACCCTTTATCATCATTAAATCTTTCAAGTGGGGCATATTACATGTTTACTCGTATGCTTATGGATATTGCAACACGGTATTCCAATAACAGGATTGTGGTGGTGCTTGAAGGTGGATATGAAATACAATCAATGATAGAAAGCGTGGATTATGTACTGAAAGCATTAATGGAGTAATTACCTGAAAATAAATTCAGCATAATTATCGTGTTTTGTAGTTCTGCTGGTAAAAATAATACCCAATGGTTTTGAAATCTCAAGAACATGATCAAAGACTTTTATAGCCGAAGGACCCTCTAACACTTCAGGCTGTATAATTCCATCAGTATATATTCCTTTGATTGCATAAATGTGCATCTTAATAATTTTCCCATTCCCCGAAATGTACAGTGCACAGGCAATATTATCATTAATTCCTTCATGCATAGAGCCAAAAAGAAAATTTCCCAGTGAGTAGATAACCGGTTTATTTTTATATATTTCAATTCCTTGATACACATGTGGATGATGACCAATAATAGCATCCGCACCGGCATCAATGAGTGCATGGGCTATATCAATCTGTTTTGATGAAGGGTAGTAAAAGTATTCATTACCCCAATGAATATTAATTATAACACTATCGCAGAAGCGATACTTCTTAATATCACTTTGAGCTTTCTTTAATTCAAAGAAATTTATACCCGGATTATTTTTTGCAATCATTTCCTTTGAGGAAATCTGAGTATAACATAACACAGCAATGCGTGCTGGCCCCAACTGATGCATAACCGGCAAAGATGCTGTTGTTTCGTTTTTCCCTGCTCCAGCATAGAGTACCTTTGCATCAGATAAAGAAGTCAATGTATCCAATAATCCTGTACCACCATAATCAAGCATATGATTATTTGCCAGAGTAACTGCTGTAATACCAGCATCAGCTATAACAAATGCAATTGAAGGCGGTGCTTTAAAAATATATTTTTGATATACCAAACTTGTTCTGTTATTTGTTAATGGTGATTCCAAATTTGCCATTACAAAATCAAAAGATTGGAAAAAGGGTTTAACTTTCTTTAATGGATAATCTGTACCATAGCGCTGCATTATATCTTTTACTGCCCATTCAAACATCATATCGCCAATAAACAGCATGCCATAGCCAGAAGAAGTTGCTATAGAATATTTGGGGATTCGTTCCTCAGGGGTTGTACATGATAGTTTAAAAATACAAAATAATACTACTATGTAAATAGCTGACTTCTTCACGTTTTAATGCCCTTTTGTATATGGGTAAAGGTGAAGCTCGCCTGTAATAAAATCTTTAAGTCCAGTGATATTATCAATATCATCCAGATGAGATAGTAATCCTTGCTCAGGATATACACACTCAAATTCTTTTATCTTTAACTTGTAATGTGCAGCCTGAATCAGTATCTGCACAAGTGCAGCATCAGAAAATTCTGTTATTTCAAATAAATCGGCATGGTTCATAGATATGCCTTTTAGGGGTGAAAAAGGGTCCACTATGTTCAAGCCTGCGTGCTGATTGAAATACTGTACAATATCTTTATATTGCTTTTTTTCATCAAGAGATTGTGTGGTAAATCTATTCCCGGTAATGATATCCGCATCCTGAAAAAAGGATAGGTACCTGGAAACTATGTTCCAATCAGCAAAAGCTTCCAGGGGCAGCATAAATAACAAACTCAATGAATAATCCTTTGCATATGCAAATGCACTCATGAGTGCGCCGCCATAACCTAAAGGCTCTTCATGCATCACAAAATGCACATCCACATCAGAAACAATTGAGGGCGACTGATCAAAAGAGCCATCATCAATAATAAGTGGCATGACATGAGCATATGGACAATTGCAGATAGTGTCTAATGTACGACGTAATAATTCCTCATTATTGCGAACAATAATTGCTACCAGAACATCACTCATTATCTAACATCCTGTTTAAATTACCTGATGTGAATCCTTCTAAATCCATCGTAACATATAAAAATCCCAATTGCTGAAAAAACGCAACGATTTTATTCCGAACCTCAGGGTCAACGAGTCTTTGTATATCCTGTACCATTACTTCAATGCGTGCCACAGGATAATGGTACCGTACACGTACACCATCAAAGCCTAAGGAAATAATAAATTCCTCCGCCTTCCGTATAGTGTCAAGTATATCCTGAGTAATACCTGTACCATAGGGAATGCGCGTAGCAAGGCATGAATTGGATGCCTTTGAATAAGAGATATTGAAATGTTGTAATCCCTGTATAATATCCTCTTTGGTAAAACCTGCTTCAAGAAGTGGGGAATGAATACCTAACTCAACAAGTGCCCTTCTTCCAGGCCTATAATCAGAAGTATCCGACACATTGCCAGCATCAACCACATTCTGGAAACCACTTCGGGATGCATATTCCTGTATTTTTTTAAACACTGCTTTTTTGCAATAATAACAACGGTCTTTAGTATTGGTTACTATCTCCACAGTCCCCAATACTGAAATAGCAATCTCATGATAGGGGATGTCATGTTCTGTGGCAAACGTGCGCCCACGCTGTGTATCACCTGGAATTGTAAATTCACTTATACAGTGAACAAGGCAAAAATCCATTGAAAAATGTTTGGAGATAGCTGCTAAAAATGTTGAATCATTACCACCAGAATAGGCAATTACATAGGGATTGAGAGACTGCAACTTTTTGTGCAATATATCTATTTTTTTATTTTCCATAGCATTACTATTACATAATTTTACTGAATTATGTATAACGATTGTAGCACGGTATCAAAAAAACTAAAATTTTAAAACCACACTGCTGCTCCAACTTCCCCTGCCGATTGTTTTTGGGGTTGTAGCTGCATAACTAATCGAGCTGACAGCTTACAAAATGTATTACTGAAGCGAAAGCGTGCAACAATAAAAAATGAGGATGCGGCGATAGTATCTGAAATAATATTTGTTTGTGGGAGCGGAAGCATTGCTACATATATTTTTTCGCCATTGGTATGAGCATAAACTGATCCAAAATCATTTTGCAGATTGCCAACTTTTATGCCAATACCTGATGCAACATACCATGCAACAGTATCCCCCTGATACAACCCACATTTAAGATGTATTGATGAGTTTTTTGTTATTCCCCATGTAACACCCTCCTGATATCGTGATGCTTTTTCTTCCCCACCTTTATAAAACTGTGAATAACGATAATCCGATTTAACAGAAAAATTTTTGTTTTTATATACCATACGCAATGTATGAATACGTTTATGTGGATATTCAGTATAATACGTGGATGGTAGAAGATTATTCTGGTCTGTATATATCCATGAACATGCAAACTTTTTTACAGGTTTAACACTGACAAAATAATAATAAATATCTCGTGGCGAATTTCCCCCAAATGTATTGCCAAATGGGGCATAAAAGTTTTTATCTGACTTTTGTACAATACTGCTGATTTTATAATTTTTGTCTTTAACCATTATTCCACAATAATATGCTTTACTATATCTGTTTCCCGATTTACCTTCATTTTTTATCAAAACACGTGAAACAGCATATTCCGAAAAAAGTGATACAATACTGTCCTGATAGTGTGCATACAGACTGTACCCACCAAATGATTCCATTGCATAATTATCCTGTGTATTTGCATTGAATAATATGTGTGCATTATTATAATATATATGTGTATAATAATAACATCCCTGTAAAGTTACATACTCAGCAGGATTAACGGTTGCATGCACAAACGATGTAATAATCTGTACTGGTTCAGTATATTGTCCTTCCCTTTTAAAGTGTGATAGTAAGCTCTGGACACTGTATGGGTATACACCATTTTGAGCATCAGCAGGTGAAATATAACATTCTTTATATGAAACTCCTGCATCCAGTTTTATGGTAGATGAGCATCTTGCATTAAATAATGATGAAACCACCCCATACATAGCATACTGTGGATTGCCACTTTTACATAATGATATGAATGCATCATTTTTTTGAACATGAATGGAATAGGGATCCGGGTTATACACAGAAGCTTTTCCCAATAATAACCCGGTGGCATTATTAATAAAATAATATCCACCTGAAATTGCTGCATAGTCGCCCTGAGCTGAAAATGACCATGTAGCATGTTTTGTACCATGTGATTGTACAACTGCAGCATTTACTTCTGTGGTATCTGTTGCTATTGTCACAGTGGTGCGGAGGTAATGTTCTTTTTCCACACCATAATCCAGAGCATCCTGCCTGTATTCAACGGATATACTCTGTAAAGCTATTGCTTGTGTCTGCAACATTATACCAAGATACACATATAACCATAGTATCACTGCATTCCGCATGCTGTTTTAACTCTCTTTTGTTGCAAAGAAGATAAACTTTTAAACAACGGTGACTGCAATACACCTTTTTCTCCGGATTTCTGATATTCTTCAGCTAAAGATATGGCAATATACGCTGGTATTTCAGCAGCAACCATGGACTGAAAAAGTATTTTTATCCGTCTATTTTTTTCTTCGTATGATATATAATTATTTTGCTTTATTGAAGATTGCTTTTCATTGTTTTGTATTCTGTTTGTTTCGTCTTCAATATAATTGTATGTATATTGTTGCAGATCACGGATCTGCTGTGTTGATAAACCCAATTGATACAATGACGCAACACTGACATTACCAAACATTGACCGATACTTGATAATACGCTGACACAATACCTCCGACATGACATCAAGCTCTATTAATTCTTCAGCAGTACATACTTGTATGTCTAATTTGGGCTTTTCTTTTTTTACAGACTTAGCTCCAGATACATACATAAACCCTGCATGTGAATATACCAATCCAAAACTATGGGTATTGCCTAAAAAAGAGTGATGGTTCATTTCATATCGTATTAAAAAAGAACCCCACAGTATAGTAATCCCGGCAGAAGATAGGTTTAATTCCCTGCTATAGGCAATATCAACAGCGCAGTACCGTGTGATATAGCCATTTATTTTAAAAATCTGTGAAATATAATCACTATATTGTAATTCATATTCAATTGCACATCCATTAAAAATTTCTGCACGTGCTGATAGTATTGATTCAGAAGGAATATACCCATCATTATGAAAATTTCTGATATTGTTCTGCATAACAAAAATGCTTACATGGTCAAAAGGTTTAATGGTGCAATACACTCCATAATCATATAAGCTTTGTGTATAGGTATACTCTTCTGTATGTATTGTAAGAATGTAATCATGGACTTCCACGCCTAAGCTTATCCATGGAACTATCGCCCAGCCTGCACTAACACTAACCGTATCTTCACGATATTCAGGTATTCCAAAGTACTGCCATTGTAATCCCGCCGAATAACCATTTGTTGCAGTATGAATAAATGATGTTGTTCTATATAAGTCAGGATATCCAAAAGGATTGGCATACGTTACTCCAGAGATTATTGGTGAAGGGGTTGCCTGATATGCCGGAGCTATTGCCCATACACTAAGTGCCAGTGGTTGAGCCGTCTCAAACGCTTGTAGCATCAAAAGTACTGAAACAAGTAGTGAAGCCATCACTCAACCACAATACAGTAAAATTCCTCGCGTTGCCGATTTTTACTATCCTGTGCCTCAACAGTTCCTAAATACAAACCGCAACGCATTTTTTTTATGTACCGTACCCAATCGATAGTATAAAACCCCGGTGACGCTGAAAGAAGCTCACTTTCATACATTTTGTATCCCTGTGAGGAAAAAAGCCGTACCCTCAGCGTGCATGGCTGGAGTATAAAAATTTTACATTGTTCTATAGCTCTTTTTGTGAGGACAACCTTATTATTTATTTTTATAAATGTATCGTTAGAATGATTAATTGGCAGTATATTGGGATGTCCGGGTGTTAGATATGGTGTTATTACGAAATCATCTAATGAATTTGAATCCACTGCTGCTTTCCGGATAATACTCTGATATTCTTGCAGGCCATTTTTTCCTATATCAACCATGCACTCCTCAGATGCTGTGCCCAACCATTGTCCATGCTGTATTGCAGCAGTAACATACTGTAAAATAGATTGATTAAAGCTTCCATCTCTGTTGGCATATGCAACAAAATCAATGATACCACCATTTGATGGGTCATCATCGGTATCAATGGCAACCACACAGTCAGTATTCCAAAGGCTATTAACATAATTGTTGCAATATACATCAAGGACACCATTGCCATTGCTATCTCCAGTTGCATCACATTCATCAAGAGTTGACGGATCAGTCAGGTGTACCACAACAAACCGATCATCCCATGGTGTTTCCCTCCTGTCATAGCTATAAATGGTAACTGGATTTTGTGAAAGCGGTTCATTTGTGCCATAATACATGGTCACATATAGTGAAGAGATATCCATGGACAACGGTTGAACCGAATAAAGAAAAAGCTCAACCCAATCACTCCCTGACACATTGCATGCAATTTCATTAATTAATAATTGTGCATACAGTAACGATGGTGTAAAAATATAGATTAATAGTATCCAGCGCATTATTAACTCCACTTTTGTCTTTTATGTATAAATACGCTGGAAGATGTAAAAACTTATAAAATAGTGTAAAAATTTTTTATTTTTTTGAAAAAAATTTCATGAACAATAAAAAACCATAATTAATTGCTTGACCAATTCCAATTTGCCGCAAATATATTTGCTATGGTTAAGCTTGATAATCCATATGCTCAGCAAAGACCATCCTGGAAAGTATTTATACCCATGCTATTGGTGTATCCATTACTAAAATGGGTTATTCATTATTCCTATTTTTCTTTTCTCTATCAGTACAGCATCGCACTCCTTATTTTGATCATCATAGCCCAATATTTGGATGAAAGATTATTCACTAAAGATCGTATTTTTTCTTTTGACTTCCCTTTTGAAAGAAAAATATTTTACCTTTTTGTCATGATTATTATCCTTATCCCTATTCGCAATATAGCTGTGCAATTTACTCCAACAACTCTACTACTGCATTTTTATCAGGGTAACAGTAAATCGTTAGAATCAATGCTTATTATGGTAGCAGTTATAGCCCCCTGTGAGGAACTCTTTTTCAGAGGTTTTGCGCAGTATAACCTTTCTTTTTTCTTTGGAAAGTATGGAGGAATGGTTATTGCCGCCCTGTTATATAGTATACCAGGCATAGCAGCACATTCACTGTATTTAGCAGTATTATTTTTTATTATAGGAACAGTAATAGGTCTTATATACAGCAGGGTACAATCACTGGTACAGGCCACATTGTTACATATAATAACAATTATTTTTATGTACCTGTTCCCCTTTTAATTATCAATCTTTAAACGCTCTTCCCAGACTGACTGCCAGTTATTACTGATATCGTATTTATCTGGCTTACTTTCAATTCTTGGCAAAATAAACAGAACCAAAAGTGAAGAAATCACCATTATCAAAACAAATACAGAATACATAGAAAAACCCCATAAAACTATTAGCAATTAAAGTAATATCAATTGGGGAAGGATATCGTTAGAAAGAGTGGTTTTAGTCAAGTTTTTTTAAAAAAAATTTTTTTAAGCTAACATTTTTGTGTCATATTACACAACTGCCAGTCTGTCAGATGTAACCGCAATCCTTTTCTGGTATATATGACTCTTAGCGGGTTCAACATTAGAGAAAGCTCTATACAAATCCAGTTCAAATTCAAGCCCCAGTTGTATGGATTTTGCAATATTCTCAGCTTTTTTACAATCAAAAATAAGATGGCGTGTATTTATCCTATCCGGTTGAATAATCTTCTGAACCACTTCAGCATTTGAAGGATTTACCTGGCCTCCTACCGATGTTACCTTGCCTGATAATTTTGCAGCTTTAACAATATTTGCAGTAGCATATAACACATCATCATCATCTACTCTCTTTTTCATTGATTGCGACAGGTCACTTCGCCCAACAGTAATTTGATTAATATATGAAAAATATGGATTTGTATATATAGCTGAAAGGTTATGGTATGCAGTAATTGTTTCAATATTTATTGCTAGATAAGGCATTGTTGCCTCTTTATATATATCCAAAACTGCTGTAATAAAATTTTCTAATGCATATTCTGACTCTATCATAGGTGCCAGGATACCATCAATTGCTATCGATTTACAATATCTGATGTCATTTCTTGCTTCTGGACCACCAATTTTTACAATAACGGGAAGATTAATAGCTATCTGTTTTAAAAAGAGCAGTTCATCATATGTCATATCTTCAACTTCAGTGCCACCTTTGAGTGCCACCAATCCGTATATATGCATGAGATCATCTAATTTTGCTTCTAAATTTTCAATTAGTCTCATAGTAATCATTCCTTTCTATATTTAATTTGCTTTATGCTCCTATACGATTTATCGGTATTTTAAGAAAAATGATAAAATAAATTAAGTCTACTATCTTACCATCGGCAACTTGAAGGTACACTTTTTTATATATTGTTCACTAAATTATATCATTATGAAATTTTTTAAGGAATTATTGCTGACTTTTGAAAAAAATTTATTTTATTTGACAATTATTACGCTATACTTCATATGACTAGATAGTTGGTATCCTCTTAATTACTTCGTTTTTCCTTCCTTATCCATTGGCAAGTTAAAACAGTACATGCGGGATGTTCAACGGTAACAGGTATAATCTCCTGTTATAACAAATTATTTATGGAGTGTCACACAATGGCAAAAGGTACAGTAAAATGGTTCAATGAAAGCAAAGGTTATGGCTTTCTATCACAGGATGATGGTAAGGATGTTTTTGTTCATCATTCAGGGATTGCTGGCGACGGGTTTAAAACTCTTTTTGAAGGTGATCGAGTAGAATTTTCTATTGAACAGAGTGAAAAAGGACCCCGGGCTGTTTCAGTAAGAACCATTCGATAAATACAACATTTGTAAGTTTAAATACTTGTTATATACTAACACGTTGTATTTGGCAAAAAACCCGACTAATAATCGGGTTTTTTATTTCATCATGAATAGCATTTTTTTTTATCCCTCTTAAAATCTCGTATATTTAATACTGTCGAAATGAATAAACTCATGAAATAAATTGTTACTACAAAATAATCTGTTATAGTGGCATCCGGTATGTACCCTGTTATTTCATAAACTAAAAACTGAATATAAGAATTAAAAAGCACTGGTTTCCCCAACATTTCCCGTACCTGCCAATGCCAATCGGTACAAAAACAATATCCCCACCCATACCATATACCCAAAAAAAACCATGAAAATCCTGTTACTATCATAGCAAAAAAATGAACTTTTCTGGTTTTTACAGAAATCCAGCCAACCATATTAAATACCGTAAGGATAGAGTGAAATACCAGAAAAAATATATCCAGAATTTTATACAGTATCAGCATATTACATATATATATGATATAATAAAATTTGTAGTTGCCGTATATACTATTTAATTAAAAAAATATTTCAAGAATAAAGAAATATATCTGCCACTTCTTAAAAGAGTGGTTGTTGTATTATCTGACTTGTTGTTCATACCTGTATATTTAGGGATAATACATAAATCTTCCAACGATTTTTACAACAATTATTCATTAATGAGAATAATTACATTTTAATACGTGACATTTTAGTAAAGAGCTTGAAACTGTTATGCATATATATAGTATTATGTGCAGAGAAAACGGAGGGCTTGTATGCTGCTTTCAGGAATCACTGTAATTGACATCACACAATTTATATCCGGGTCCCGATGCACACAGATCTTAGCAGATATGGGTGCTGAAGTGATCAAGGTTGAACCACCACAGGGTGATACGCTTAGACTTATTTTTAAATTGATGGCTGGCGCCGAACGCTGTTACTCTGTTTTCAATCGCAATAAATATGGCATAGCAGTCAATTGGCACGATCCAAGAGGTTGTGAAGTTATTAAAAAGATGTCTGAACATGCTGATATCTTTGTCCATAACCTTGTGCCTGGTTCACTTGAACATGTAGGGTTAGGGTATAAGAATTTAACTCAACTGACAGAATGCCTTTTTATGGATTTTTTAGATCAAAAAACGGCAAAGTGGCAATTGTTGCACTCACATCTCGCCAATGGAAGGACTTAACTAGCATAATAGGTAAGCCTGAAATGGCTACTGATCCCAAATTTGAAAACATTATTGTGCAGATAAAAAATCACAGCGAAGCAGTATCATTAATTGAGGAATGGACTGAGAAAAAAACCTCTGAGGAAATTATTGAAATTTTACAACGTAAGAAAATCCCCTGTGGAATTGCATATACAAGCTGGGAGGTAAATCATGATAGTAATTTACAAATGCGTCAAATGTTTCAGAAAATTGAACACCCTCAGTTTGGAGCAATAGATATCCCCGGGTTCCCCTTTAAGCTTTCTGAATGTGAAATGAGTATAAGGATGCCCGCACCTACTTTGGGTGAGCATACGCGTATAATTTTAGAAAAAAAGCTTGGTTATACATCCCAACAGATTGAAGAATTATACAGGGATAAAGTAGTAGTATGATTTGCCCTAATATTTTACTCCCAGTAACTAATAAATATATTTATCAAATCCTTCCGTTTGTATTGCTCTAATAAATTCTTTTTTCCAGTGTTTGCCCAAACATTGTTCTGCCAAATACACTACTAACGATTTCCCGGTAACTTTAACGCTATCCTGAATTTTGCATAAACCCTGCACACAGCTTGGGCATGTTGTAAGCACCAACACATTTTTCTTTTTAACAGCAGTTCTTATGTTAGTTTCTTTCCTTTCGCGAAGTGTATTGGATATATCAGGAGTTGATAATGCAAGTGTTCCACCTTCACCACAGCAGTTAGGAACTGCTATGGGTTTTGTATTGAATAATTTGGAAAATGTCTTTTGATATCCCATGAGTTTCATAGGTGTATGGCACGGTTCATGGTAAATCAAACTATCGCGTATTGACAGTGAGTATAATCCTTCACGGGCTATAAATTCATTGATATCAATAAGTTTTGCGCCCCTGAAGACATCTTCAAGATGATAATCGGATAACATTTCATAACATGTCCCACACGAAACCACAATATCTTCAATTTCCATATAAGAAAACGTATCGGCCATTCTATGGAATATAACCCTGTTTTCATTGGTTTTTATACGTGCCTGGTCCAATTTGCCATTGGCTTTCATTGGGTAACCGCAGCACAGGTACGTTGGCGGTATGATAACTCTGACACCTGCATTGTATAACAGAGCAATAGTGGCCATACTGATTTCTGGAAACATTCGTTCTGAACCACAGCCCGGGAAATATACTACAGTTTTTACAACATGTTTATTTTTATTTCTGAATACATAAAATGTGTTGCTGCTTTTTAATTTAAGCTCATCGCGCAGGGTTTTACTCCCCGATTTTGGGAGCCTGCCTTTAAGCATCATAGCAATGTAAGGGGTGACCACACTAAGAATATGGGAAACAGGCTTGGCTGCATAAAAGCCTAACCTCTGCATGCTATATGCCCATTTCAGGAGTATAATTCTAAATATTTTATTAATGTAATATCCCTTCTGCTTCAGGTAAAATAATGTGAACGAGGTAACTGGCTTAAAGGTGGATTTTCGCCTTTCCTCTAAGATAGAACGGATATTCAGCGTAATATTACCAAAATCGATAGCAACCGGACAAGGCTTCTGGCAGTTATGGCATATGGTGCAATAGTTAGAAATTTCACGCAAATTATTGAAATGCTTAAAACTCAGTGATGTTGAGGTCTGTATATCATACAGAACAGCCTCCATAATAAGAGCTGTGGCCAAAATTTTGTTTCGTGGATTATAGAAGACCACCCCATCCGGATAATGCGTATTGCATACAGATTTACACTTACCACAACGGATGCATGTTGCAATTGAATTGAATACCGTTTCTAAGTCTGTAGCCTTTAAAATAAAAGCTTCCCCTTCTAGAAGATTAAACGATGGCGTATAGATGGTTTCTAAGTTAAAATCCCTTGTAAGTTTTAGAGGATTAAACAGATCTTCTGGATCAGCATAGCGGTTGTATTCAGCAAACTTTTCCAGGGTTTCATCATCAATAAACCGTATTTTTGTAAGCCCAATGCCATGTTCACCACTGACCACACCGCCCAGTGCTACCGTCTGACGCATAACGGTTGCTGCAGTTTCATCAGCATCACGCATCATAAGATAATCATTTGAATGTACAGGAATATTGACATGTACATTACCATCACCTGCGTGCATATGGGTAGCAACAACAATACGGCGCTTCCCTGTAGCTTCTTTTACCTGCTGTATCTTTTCCAGTATATCATCATAACCGTAAAAAAGCTTTTGTAGAGGTTCATTAACTTCTGTATCAAAGTCCATACTCAGTTCATTATTCTGTATGAGCTGAAAAACCGTATTCAGCCTGAGTGCATATTCCGAGTCATATTTGAAATAATCCTTAGCTGCAGTATCAAGATTATTAAGAATATCAGTATAGCGCGACTGCATCGACAGTAACTGCCCAATTCCTGCATGACAGCGTTCAATACATACATCATCTTCCTGGGTCTTGACTTGTTCCTGCAGGTAATCAATAAGTGCGCGTATAATCTGTATATTATTCTCCAGTTCTTTTTTGACATTTAACTTTTCAATAAAATCCGAAAAATCCTGCAACTTTTCCAGAGGTATAACAATGTCCTCATTCAGCTTAAACGCATTGGTATGTTTTGCTATAGCACTTAAATTTTTTCTATCCTGCCAAAATTTTTCTCTGGTTTCAGCATCCTTTGCAATGATCCCTTCAGTGTTGAATTGCTTAACTTTTACTACCAGATCCTCTGTAGCCTTTTCTAACTTTGCTTCATCATCACTTTCAATATCAACTACCAGTACTGCTTTGGGGATTTCAGTACGAGAAGATTTGTTCTTATACTGAATAGCTTTCACATACTGTTCATCAAAATGCTCTAAGGCTGTTAAAAACACAACAGGGTCATCCTCAAAAGTCTTTACTATCTCAACGATAGCTTTTGAGGCATTGATCATATTATTGCCAAAAAACTCAAAACATACAGAACGGGTATACTTAAACGGCCTGTACAGAACAAACGTTGCATTAACAATAATGCCATCACAACCTTCTTTCTGCAGTCCTGGCAATCCACCAAGTGCTTTATTGGTAATATCTTTTCCCAGGCCTTTTTTACGAATATCAAGCCCCGATAAGGTTATTGTTTTTAGTAATTTTTTATTTTTTTCTACAGTAAAGACAACCTCGTCACCGGGTAATATCTTCCGGTAGGGATGATCTGCCCTGCATACTGTTATGATATCACCATTGTGATCTACAATATCAAATGAAAGTATATTATCGATGCAGGTACCCCACATGACGCACTTCTTGCCACCTGCATTTTCTGCAATATTGCCGCCAATAGTGCAGGCCCATGCTGATGTAGGGTCAGTAGCAAATATATAGTTCTGATGTTCACAATACTCCATGACATCTTCGGTTACCGCACCAGCCTCAACCGTAATGGTGGGGATAGTTTTACCATTAATAGTTGTGTTTTCAATTTTCCCAATGTTATTCAATTTCTCAGTGTTAATTATCATGGTGTTAGGCAAAAGCGGAATTGCCCCACCAGTAAGTCCTGTGCCACCACCACGTGCAATAATAACAAGATTCAGCTTTTTTGCAGCCTTCACCAGTTCCTGTACTTCATGCACTGAATCAGGATACACCACAACAACAGGGTATTCCACACGCCAGTCTGTGGCGTCAGTGACGTGAGATGCACGATGAAAAGGGCTAAAATGAATATTGTCAGCTGCAGTGATATGTTTTAATTTATTAAAAATCTTTTCCTGCACTTTCTTTGTTTCTTTTAGCTTTTTAAAAAAAGCCTGATCTAATTGTTCAATTTTTTCTATAAACTGCAGGACCTGCTGGTCACCATTGGCACCTTCTTTAACGGTTGCAAGCCTTCTTTGATGCCGTTTATACAGATGTTTCAACTTGGCAGGGTTTTCCACAATATCATATTGAATATAGGGATTTCTGTCTATGATAAAGATATCGCCAATATTCTCAAAAAGGAGTTTTGCACTTCTGCCTGTTCGCCGCTTGGCTCTGAGAGCCTGCACCAGATCCCATGTCTGTGCATCAAAATACTTTAAGATTATCTCTCTATCGGAAAATGATGTATAGTTATAGGGTATTTCCCTGTATTTAAAATCTCGTTTAAAAATTTTATCCATTCAAATCCCTACTAATAAAAAATTGTTTCAAAAATCTGCCCAAGTATAATTATTATATCACATAGGTTTAAAATAGCAATGTATCAAAGTACGTTTTATACTCCATAGTACGTATTACATTGTACGATAGTTACCGGTCAATATCTTAATTAAAAAATTTTTTAAGGGAGATAGTTATGAAAGAGATAGATGCACGAGGGCTTGAATGTCCAAAACCAGTACTTTTAACCAAAGAAACAATAGAAAAGGATAATCCCGATAATCTAACAGTACTGGTGAGCAGTGACACCGCAGTGGGCAATGTAACTCGTTTTGCAGAAAATACTGGATATTCTGTAACAACTACACAACAGGGCGATTACTTTATCCTCAAATTAAGCAAAGGTACACAACCACAATCACAACCAGTTTCACAACCTGTAACAATGGAGTCTGTTAATGAAAACATTGTCTTCTTTATTACATCCAACGAATTTGGTCAGGGACAACAGGAATTAGGCCAGCTTTTGATGAAATCATTCATCAATACCATTAATGAGGCCAATATGCTGCCATCCACCATCATATTCGTTAATTCAGGCATATTCTTAACCACTGAAGGTTCACCGGTATTGCCCGCATTGCAGGAAATTGCACAAAAAGGTGTACAGATTATTAACTGCGGCACATGCTTGGATTTTTATAAGCGCAAAGACCAGTTGAAGGTTGGCATTGTATCCAACATGTATACCATTACTGAAACCTTAATGAAAGCTACAAAAGTTATACGTTTCTAATTGTGGTTTTTTCAAATGAATGAAGATGTGTGGTATTACCTGAACTGCTAAAACAGGCTTGATTCGTCTATGCCTTTGTAGGGAAGCTGCAAATGTTCATATGCCAGTCGTGCTGCTACCCTGCCGCGGGGAGTTCGTTTCAGCATGCCAATCTGTACCAGGTAAGGTTCGTAAAAATCTTCCAGCGTCGTTATCTCCTCACCAATTGAGATAGCAATTGTCTTTATACCAACAGGACCACCATCATATTTATCAATGATAGTTGTCAGTATCTTTCGGTCCATATCATCAAGACCTAAAGAATCAATATGAAGCCTGTCCAGCGCATACCGGGCTATTTCCAGGTCAATTGAATTTTTTTTCATAACTATCGCAAAATCAAGAACCCGTTTTACAAGCCTGTTAACTATTCGAGGAGTTCGGCGAGAACGCCGTGCTATCTCCTGCGCCGCCATATCATCAATTATGCAACCAATAATGTTTGCTGTCCTTTTAGCTATCGTTTCTAAATCCTCAATTTCATAATAGTCCAGCCTGAGTGGAATGCCAAACCGGTCCCGTAGTGCTGACGTCAATAACCCTGTTCTGGTAGTTGCACCTATAAGGGTAAATGGCGCCAGTTGCAGCTTGATGCTTTTTGCACCAACACCCTGGCCTAAAATAATATCAAGCTCACCATCTTCCATGGCACTATATAATAACTCTTCAATGGTGGGCGACAGCCTGTGTATCTCATCAATAAACAGGACATCCATTGGCTCTAAATTGGTTAACATTGAAGCCATATCACCAGGTTTTTCAATTGCAGGCGCTGATGTTGCCTTGATATTTACCCCAAGCTCATTTGCAACAATGAAAGCAAGTGTGGTTTTCCCAAGCCCTGGTGGGCCAGCAAGCAGTACATGGTCCAGGGGTTTTTTGCGTAGTTTTGCTGACTCAATAAAAATACGCATATTCTCAGTAAGTTGCTTCTGCCCTATGAATTCATTGAGATACTGTGGGCGTAATTTTTTTTCAAAATCCTCTTCTTCTAATGATAATGGAGAAATAAGGCTTTGAGATGTGTTATTGTTTTTTTCCTTTTTGTTCATATTCTTTCAAAATCTTTATAATATCCTGGGCATCCTTTGCACCTGAAAGCGCTTCGCGCAATGTATCATCACTCATAAGTTTTGCTATATTTGCCAGTGTTTTGATATGCTGTGAAATTTTGTCCTTGGGAACAATTAAAAGAATAGCTATATGCACTGGCATATTATCAATTGAATCAAAGTTTATACCTTTCTTGCTCAACGCCATTATCATCACCACATCATCAACATACGGGCAACTGCAATGAGGTATAGCCACTCCCTTCCCTATGCCTGTACTCATTGATTTTTCACGTTCAAACAGCGTTTTTTTTATGGTTTCACGATATTCGGATTTTACAGCTTTATTTTTAATTGCCACATCAAGCATTGATTCAATTAATTCCCATCGGTCTTTTACCGACGGATTAATAAGTATTGTCTTTTTATTTAAATAATCAGTTAAAACCATATCTACAATCAACCCCAAAAATATAACAACCCCTATAATTACAACAAAAATACTACCCGTATAAGAATTTCGTCAAGTGTAATATAATTTTTTTGATATTTACGGTGTATATGTGATCTTTAAAAAAGTGTGGGAATAAGTATCGTTTTAATGAATATTTTGTATGTATTGTATACTATGGTATACCATCATATAATGAAAGAAAGCACCCGCCAAAATAAAACCATGAAAAATTTCATGAAAACCAACATGTCCATTATTCTTTTGAGGCCACTTTATGATATAGAACAGTGCGCCAATGGTAAACGCAATACCACCTAAAAAAAGATACCACAGCGATACAGTATCCATAATCCTGACAATATCCTTGATTACCACTATAGCCATCCATCCCATGGCCAAATATATTGCAGTATATATAAAACGCGGAGCATTGAAAAAATATATCTTGAAGATAATACCCAATACCACCAGTAACCACTGGGCAACAATAATATATAGAGCAGTTTGATAATCTAAATAGATATAGCATACTGGAGTATACGTTCCCGCAATCATGATGAAGATAGCCATGTGGTCAAATCTTCTCCACAGTGAATCTTCATTTTCCTGTTGCTTCAGCCCATGATACAGGGTGCTTGCCGTAAACAGTATAATGACTGAAATACCATATATAACCGATAGTACCTGTATAAGAGGCTTAT
>Ga0067045_1003132_pt1 | contig 41961 bp, 32 predicted proteins | sample TerdegcTABiofilm_FD_59184 | JGI IMG/M metagenome (GOLD analysis project Ga0067045, IMG submission 59184) | Combined Assembly of (Gp0054472, Gp0054536) Wastewater bioreactor microbial communities from Singapore -Terephthalate degrading... | reverse complement strand
TTAAGGAGCTTAAAACAATGGTAAATGCTATCAGAAATTTGGAAAAAGCGTTGGGTGATGGAATTAAAAAACCCTCAATGTCTGAGATGAAAAATATCCACATAGCAAGAAAGAGCATAGTGGCAAAGAGAGATATAAAAGAGGGAGAGATATTTACAGAAGAAAACATAACAACCAAAAGACCCGGAACCGGTATAAGTCCAATGAGGTGGAATGAGATTATAGGAAAAGTAGCAAGGAGAGATTTTAAGGAGGACGAGGAAATAGAGTTATGAGTAAAAGAAAAATTTGTGTTTTCACCGGGACAAGGGCAGAGTATGGACTTTTGAAACCTTTAATGGATGAAATAAAGAATGACTCTGAACTTGAGCTACAGATTGTTGCTTCTGGAATGCATCTTTCCCCGGAGTTTGGATTAACTTACAAGGAAATAGAAAAAGATGGCTTTGAGATAAATGAAAAAGTAGAAATGCTTCTTTCTTCTGATACGCCTACAGGGATATCAAAATCAATAGGGCTTGGTATTATAGGATTTGCTGATGCTTTAGAAAGATTAAAACCAGACATTGCCATAGTGTTAGGTGATAGATTTGAAGCACTGGCTTTTGGAATAGCGTCATATGTGGGTAAAATCCCAATTGCACATCTTTACGGTGGAGAAACAACCATAGGAGCTTTTGATGAAGGTTTTAGACACTCTCTAACTAAACTGTCTTACTTTCACTTTGTATCTACAGAAGAGTATAAAAGAAGGGTTTTTCAACTTGGAGAACATCCTGAAAGAGTGTTTAATGTTGGTGCTTTGGGAATAGACAATATAAAGAAACTAAAACTCCTTACAAAGGAAGAGATAGAGCAAAAACTTAGTATAAAATTTAAAAAAAATAACTTTTTGATAACTTTTCATCCTGTCACTTTGGATAACAATTCTTCCGAAAAACAATTTATAGAGCTTTTGAAAGTTTTAGATGAGTTAGAAAATACACTTTTGATATTTACAAAATCAAATGCTGACACAGAAGGAAGGACAATAAACAAAATCATAGATGAATATGTTAATAAGCATCCAGATAAAGCTGTAGCTTTTACAAGCTTAGGACAGCTTTTGTATTTATCTGTAATGCAGCATGTAGATGCAGTTATAGGAAACTCTTCAAGCGGGATAATAGAAACCCCATCTTTTAAAATAGGCACCATAAACATTGGAGATAGACAAAAAGGCAGGATTAAAGCCGAAAGTGTAATCGATTGTGAGCCTGATTATGAAAGTATAAAAAACGCTTTCAGAAATCTGTTCTCTAAAGAATTTCAAAGTATTTTACCGTATGTCAAAAATCCTTATGGAGATGGGAACAGTGCAGAAAAGATAAAAAATTTTTTGAAACAATCAAACATAAGAGATACTAAAAAGGAATTCTTTGACCTTCCTATTGATAAATTTAGAGAGGTTTTAGAATGATTATCCATCAAGATTTTAATAAACTTAAAGTAAATAAAGAAACATCAGTAGTAGAAGTTCTTAAAAAACTTAATGAAACAGCAAAAAAAGTTCTTTTTGTAGTAGAGGATGATAAACTACTGGGGACAGTGACAGATGGAGATATAAGAAGGCATATATTAAAAGTCGGGAAGATAGAGGGAAAAGTTGAGGAGTTTTATAATCCTGATCCGGTTTTTGTGTATGTAGATGAATTAGAAAATAAAGAAAAGATAGAGAAGATATTGTTATCCAAGAAAGTGGAATTGATTCCGGTTGTTAGTAGAGACCTATATCTAAAAGGTTATATTGAATGGTCTGACATAATATCGGAAGATCATATTATAAGCTATGAAAGGATAGAAGAAGATATACCTGTCATTATTATGGCAGGTGGAAAAGGGACAAGGATGAAGCCATTTACAGATGTATTACCAAAACCTTTGGTTCCTATTGGAGAAAAAACAATTGTAGAACATATAATAGATAGTTTCAAGAATTTTGGATTAAAGAGATATATAATGATACTTAACTATAAAGGTAAAGTGATTGAATCATATTTTAACTCTCTTGAAGAAGATTACAACGTGGAGTTTGTCTATGAACGGGAGTTTTTCGGAACAGCCGGAGGATTGAAACTTACAGAAAATATAATTCCGCAAGAGTATTTTATAATTTCAAACTGTGATATTATCCTGAGATGTAATTACAAGGAAGCGTTTGATTTTCACAAAAAAAATGATGCTATCTTTACATCTTTAACATCAATTCAACATTTTAAAATACCTTACGGTGTGATTAATACCGATATTGGCGGAAAGGTAATAAGTATAAAGGAAAAGCCGGAATACACATTTCAGATAAACACCGGAGTTTATATCCTAAACAGGAAAATTTTTGAATATATTCCGGATAACTCCTATTTAGATATGCCTTCTCTTATGTTAAAACTTATAGAAGAAAATCAAAAAGTTTTAAGTTATCCTATAAAGGAAAGTGATTATATAGACATAGGACAGTGGGAAGAATATCACAAATGGCTTAAGAGGTTGGAGATATGATTGAAGATAAAAAAGTTTTGGCTGTTATTCCAGCAAGAGGTGGAAGTAAGAGACTTCCCAGAAAAAATGTTTTACCTCTTGCTGGAAAACCTCTTATAGCATGGACAATAGAAGCGGGCAAAGGAAGTAAATATATAGATAAAATCGTTGTTAGTAGTGATGATGATGAAATTTTAGAGATTGCTAGAAACTATAAAGTGGATACAATAAAAAGACCTTCATATCTTGCAACTGATGAAGCTAAAACTGTTGATGTAGTTAAGCATGTTTTAGAAAATCAAAGAGAAAATTTTAAATATATTATACTGCTTCAACCTACATCGCCTTTAAGGAAGGCAGAACATATAGATGAAGCTTTTGAAATTCTTATAAAGAAAAATGCTGATGCTGTTATATCTGTTTGTCCGGTAGATCATCCTGTCCAATGGTGTAACACACTGCCGGATAATTTAAGTATGATAAATTTTATATCGGAAGAAGTTTTAAATAAAAGAAGTCAGGAATTACCGGTTTATTATCGTATAAACGGTGCTATATACATAGTAAAAACAGAAAGATTTATTACTGAACATACTTTTTTCTTAAAAGATAAAATCTTTGCATATATTATGGATAGGAAAAGCTCTATTGATATTGATGATAAAATAGATTTTAAGATTGCTAGCGTTTTAGTAGATAAGTCGATAGAACTTTAAAAAAACATTATTAATGAAATCTATAATAGTTATATCTGTCCATAGACAATTTAGGAAACTTACTAAGACCAAGGGTGGATTCCCCAATGAAAACAGTCTGTTAAAGCTATTGTATATGGGGATATTAAATGCTCAGAAGAAATGGACAATGCCGATAAGAAACTGGAGCCTTACCCTTTCTCAGTTATCCATATTTTTTGAGGGAAGGCTCGACAAATATCTAAAAATATGATAGTATAGCTAAGGATAATTAGGGTGACACGGAATTGTGAATACTACCTCGACTTTTTCGGGGAACCCTAAATAGGATTATTATATGAGAACCATATTTTTTTTTATTTTTTCACCAGCAGTTTTGTACTTCATATATGATATATTTTTCTATTATATTCCAATTATTAACAATAACTACACTTATATAACCATTGAATTTATTTTTTTTATGATATTTTGTGATATTTTTGTATTACTATCTTTTATTTTTTTATTTTTTAAAAGGAATAAAAAAAAGGTTGAAATAAACTATGCGTATAAATCAATTTCAACAACATGGTATTACTTATTTAACATAACTATATTTATTTTAATTAACTTTTTAATTTTCTCAGCATTTGACTCTATCGATTACACTGAAGTTATTCAATCGTATAGCAAGTTTTATGCTTTAAGCAAGAGAGGGACCGCTTGGGTTTTTGCAATCATAAACTTTTTTTTATTTTTAATGATTTTAGATCTGTTTAAAAATGGATTGAATTTTCATAAACTATTATTGCTAATATTAGCAGTAATTCAAGTTTCAATGACTGGAGGTAGAAGTTTAATGATTGTTCTACTTATGTTTGTTTTTTTTAATTTTATCGTAATACACAAAAATAAAATAAACTTTGGCTTATTTTTATTTGTTCTTTTACTATCCATAGCAATTTTTATAAGCAATTCTATCTTAAGAGCAACAGATTTTGAATCTTATACGAATAGTAATAATTTGAAATTGGACTTCGATAATGCATTTGTATTGAATGATGTAATAAAATATACGAATGATAAAAGTTCATATCTAATTTTTATTGAGGACTTATACTATATGTTTCAACCAAGAAAGATTTTTCCTGATAAACCATTATCTACAGCTGAGACAAGACTCATATATCCTGATGTTGCAGAATATGGTACAAATTATACTTTTGGAATATATGCTAACGCTTTATTAAATATTGGATATTTTGCTTTTATAGCTATTCCTATATTTTTAATAATTATGAACTATTTATACATAAAATACATTTTATATAGTCATAAAAAGAATCTAAAATATTTTTTATTAGTATTCTATTTATTCTATTCTATTCAATTTATAAGGGGTGGTATATTTAATACTAGATTAATTATCATAGGTATTTCTTTAGTTTTAGCTTATTATGTATATTTATTAATACCTAAAAAATCTTTTACAAAATGAAAAAAAATATAATATTTTATGTTTTAAGTACGGCTATAAATAAAGGGTCTATATTACTTTATTTCCCTTTTCTTACACTGTTTTTATCATTAGAAAATTTTGGTATATGGAGTTTAGTAATTATAATTTCAAATTTTCTGGTACCTATTTTGAGTTTAAATGGATCTGCTTCAATTCTTAGGGAAGGAAGTGAAAATATTTCAAAAGGATTTTATCTTTTGAAATGTTATTTATTGTTTTCAATATTATTAAATTTATTTGTGATAAGTTTTATATATATTTTATCTTTTGAAAAATGGATTTTGTATAGTGTAATTATAGGCTTTTTAGAAGGAATTTTAATTTTATTGGTAACTTATTTTAGAGTTTTAGAAAAAGCAGAAATATACTTTCTTATAAACTTCATAAAAACACTTTTATTATTTGGATTAGTTATTTTTGCTTACAAAAATAGTTTTACATTATATAAACTATTGGATTATCATTTATTAATTTTATTTCTTTTTGTAATAGTAGCATTAATATATACAATTATATCAAATTATATTGTAGTTGAAAAAACTTTTTTCAAGACATCATTGATTTTTTCTTTAACTCTTATCCCTCATGGAATATCTCAATGGATAATGAGTAGTTCAGATAGAATTATAATAAAGTACGTTTTGGGGACTAAAGAAGTTGGTATTTATAGTTTAGCATATAATATTTCTATGATTCTTATGTTGATAAATAGTGCTATAGCGTTAGCTCTTCCAACATTTATGATAAAAAATTATCTAAATTGGAAAGAACAAAATTTTGACAATATAATAATTAAGATCTATACATTTATTTCATTAGGACTATTTTTTATTGTAATGTTGGTATTTAGTTTAGATAAATTTTATTTTGGTATCATAGGATACTATGGACAGGAAATGATACCTCTTATTTTTATTATATATTTTGGGATATATTTACTAGGTTTATACTACTTCTATGCAAATTATCTTTTTTATCATAAAAAAGCTTATATTATAAGTAGAACTACATTTTATGCCGCAATTATAAACATTATATTAACTATTTTGTTGGTATATCTTCTTGGTGTTATTGGAGCTGCTTTTGCTACTCTTATTGCTTATATTTGTTATTTATATATAATTAGAAAAGAGTGTTTAAAGATAGAAAATAATTTAAATATAAATTTATTAAGACATATTTCATTTTTTATTTTAATCTCCACTGTATTGAGTTTTGGGTTTTATTATGTATAAAGTTTATATAGAGTATAAAAGGATATTTAATACTTTTTATTATGCAATTGCAAATGAAATCAGTGTTGAAAAAAATACTTTAAAAAGACTTAATAAATCTTATTTGAAATTTACTCCTATCAGAAGCATTATAACAGCAAATATAATAGAAAAGTACAAAGTAAATCTGTTTATGTATTCTATTTTATGTATGATTTTTGTTATAGTTGCTCCTTTCTATTTTTTGATTAAATTATTTAAGAATTTAGAACTAAGTATGAATGATCAAAATTTAAAACTAATGGATAACTTAATATTAGTTGCAAATGGTAGAGTTGATTATTTGTACAACAAACTAAATAAAAATGAAGTGGCTACATATATAAATATAAATCAAACTAGTAAAACAAATTATATTTCATATAAAAAATTTTTAAAAATATCAGATTATTTTTTAGCATATATATATTCTTTTATTTCTATTTTTTATTCACTATATGTATTAAAAAATAAAACAGATATCTTACAAACTTATGTTGCATATGACTGGTTTTTAGTATATATATCTTTAAATAAAATAGAAAAAAATATAAAAAAAGCCTATTTTGCAAATCATTATGATAGATGGGCAGTTTTATTCGATAATCTTTTTGCTAACAAAGAATTAGTGTTATTGCAACATGGTGTTTTACATGATGAGTTACAACTGGAGTATAAGTTAAAAAATATAAATACAATTTATTACTATAATGAAAACAGTAAGATGTTATTTAAAAAAATATTCGAACTTAATAATACAAACTTTGAGAAATTAGATATAATCTTAAAATTATCTGATGTTGAATCAAATAAAAAAACAATTTTAGTAATTGGGCAGCCACAAAGCATAGATAAAGAACTTGAAATAGTACAAAAATTGAAAAATAAATATGAAATATATGTTAAACCTCACCCTTTGTATAGTATTAAAAAATATAAAAGAATCAAAGATGTAATTATAATTGAAGATAGAATATTTTATCCAAGAGTTGATTTGGCTTTATGTTATGAGTCAACTTTAGGTTTAGAATATGAGGCAAGTGGAGTAAATGTATTGTGGTGGAAAAATTTAGAAACAAATCAAGTAATAGATAGTATACATAATATACTAAATAAAAATTAGTAAAAAAGTATGCTCTTCTGGTTCAGTTGAAAATGGAGAAATGGGGTGTTATAATTAAGGATGAAATGTAGGAAGAAAAATGAACAAGAGAAGAGTTTACACCCCGGAGCAAAAAGTATCAATTTTAAGGGAACATTTTAAAGATAAAGTTCCTGTATCTGAGATGTGTAATAAATATGGACTGAACCCGAATCTTTTTGACAAATGGGAAAAGCAGTTTTTCTAAGGCGGATTAGAAATATTCAAGTAGACTAAAAATTCAACTGTAATCAATTCAAAAGAGAAAAAGATGGAAGAAAAGATTAGTAATTTACAAATTGTTATAGCTGAGCTTACCAAGGAAAATATAGTTTTTAAAAAATGTACAATGTAGAAATCTGAAAGGAAAATTGGTAGGTCTAAGTGTCAGGGATTCAGTGGTTGGCACAGTAATGAATTAACACGAATTAAGGCACGTTAGAACATCAGTAAAATACCCTGAAGGTAACGGAAAAAAGAGAGGTTTTGTCAGACATTGAAAAGGGAACATGTGAGGAGAATGAGCTTTTTATCCCTTGAGGATGCTAGGGAGCAGATATCGAGCTATATAGAATATTACAACAAGAAGAGGCTTCATAGTGCAATAAATTATCTTACGCCAGAGGATATGCTTTTGGGGCGGGACAAACAAAAGCTGCTTGAACGAGAGGAAAAAATAGACCTTGCAAAAGAGATGAAAAAGAGGTATTATGAAAATAGAGAAACATCCTTATTTTAACCTGCATGTTTCTCCAATTTTCGCTGAACCAGGACACTTTTAGCTGGACAATTATTCGTCCTATTTCTGTTTGGGGTCCCTGGATGGTGGAGCCTTATATTAACTTTTTTCAAGCAATATCTCAGGGGTGGTATTTACATATTGGCAAAGGTCATTATAAACGTTCTATGGGATATGTGGAAAATATAGCTCACCAAATTCATTCTATATTGATAGCACCTCAGGAAAAAGTTGATAAAAAAACATTTTATGTTGGTGATCCAGAACCTACAGATCTTTATGAGTTTGCTGAGGAAGTTAGAAAAAAAATGAATGCTCCAAAGATAAAAAAAATGCCATTATGGTTGGCTAAATCATTTGCTAAAGTTGGTGATATTCTGAAATTTTTAGGCTGGACAAATGTTCCACTAACGACTTTTAGGTTAAACAATATAACCACAGAATATATATTTGATTTATCTCCAATAATGGAAATATGTAATGGCAAATTGCCATATAGTAGAGAAATAGCAATAGAAAGAACAGTAGAATGGTTTAAAAATCATAAATAAATGAAATAAGAGGTAAAAATGTACCAACTAATCCAGAATTATAAAACAGGAGAAATTGAATTAGCTGATGTGCCAATACCAAATTGCGGCTCTAATATGGTATTAGTAAAAAATATAAATTCATTAATTAGTATAGGCACTGAACGTTCTATCATAGACTTAGGCAAAAAATCTCTTCTTGGTAAAGCAAAGGCTCGACCCGACCTGGTAAAAAGGTTTATGGACAAGGCAAAAAAAGAAGGTTTTTTAAAAACATTTAATGAAGCATTGGGTAGATTGGATAATCCTACACCTCTTGGATATAGTTCAGCTGGTATTGTGGTAGAAGTTGGGAAAAATGTCCATAAATTTGCAGTTGGTGACAGAGTAGCTTGTATTGGTGCTGGTTATGCATCTCATGCTGAATATATTACTGTACCTGAAAATTTGTGCTGTAGAATTCCTGACAATGTCAGCTTTGAAGAGGCATCCTTTGGAATGCTCGGTATTATAGCAATGCATGGTGTACGTTGTGCCAAATTAACTTTTGGAGAAAAAGTAGCAGTAATAGGACTTGGGCTTTTAGGGCTTTTGACTGTGCAAATATTAAAGGCTTATGGATCAGTTGTTGTGGGATTTGATATCGATCCATCAAAAGTTGAACTTGCAAAGAGCCTGGGGATAGATTTTGCGGTAACGGATATAGAAGAATTTAAAAATATAACAGAAAAAACTACGAATGGATTTGGTGCTGATGCAGTAATTATAACCGCTGCAGCAAAGAGTAATGAGCCAGTGCATTTAGCTGTGGAGGTTTCTCGATATGCTGGTAGAGTAGTTATTGTAGGGGTTGCGGATATCCATCCAAATAGAAATGAAATGTGGCACAAAGAAGTAGAAATTATAGTATCAAAAGCCGCAGGTCCAGGAAGCCTTGATCCCATCTACGAAAACAAAGGTATTGACTACCCCATCGGTTATGTAAGATGGACAGAAAATAGAAATTTAGAAGAATTTTTAAGACTTGTAGCTGAAAGAAAGATTTTAATCGAAAAACTTATTACACATAGATTTCCCATAGAAAATGCTTTGAATGCATATAATAATATTTTAAATAATACAGGCGGTCCATACATCGGGGTATTGTTATCTTACCCAGGAAAATTTTATGTTATTGATCAGGAAAAAATAAAAAGGTTTGAAATTAAAAGAAAAATCAAATCAATTAATAGTATAGGAGTGATTGGTGCTGGGCTTTTTGGTAAGGCATTACTACTGCCTGCTTTATCTAAGGTTAAAGACATTAACTTACATTCCATCTCTACTTCAACGGGAATAAATTCATATCATTCAGCTAAAAAATTTGGTTTTATAAATTTTACTACTGATTATAAACAAATAATTGAAAGTAATGAGATTGGATCGATAATAATTTTAACACCTCATAGTCAACACTGCAAAATGGTTATTGAAGGTTTACAAGCTGGTAAACATATTTTTGTCGAAAAGCCTCTTTGTATAAGTGAAGAAGAATTGTCTCTAATAGATAATACATATAATCAATTAGCAGAAAAAACATTTTTAATGGTTGGATATAATAGAAGATTTTCACCACATTCTTCCGAAGTTAAAAAATATATCGAAAACAGAAAGGATCCATTAATGATCAACTACAGAATTAATGCAGGTTTTGTTCCATCAGATCATTGGGTTCACTCTGAGGAAGAAGGTGGAAACAGGATAATTGGTGAAATCTGTCATTTTGTAGACCTATTGATTTATTTCACTGATAGTAAACCTGTTCAGGTGTTTGCAGAAAAGGTTTCAGGAAATAATAAAACAGTTATTAATGACGACAATGTTTCTATTATTATAAAATATCAGGATGGTTCCGTAGGTAATATATTTTATTCTGCTTCTGGTGATAAGGCTTTTTCTAGAGAGAGAATAGAAATATATGCTGATGGTAAAACTATTGTTTCACAGGATTTTAAAGAGACTCAAATTTATTTTAATGGGAAAACCAGAAAGTTTAAAACCTTAAATCAGGAAATGGGTTATAAAGAGGAATTGCAGCACTTTATAGATGTGGTAAATGGAAGGAAAAATCCAGAAATATCCTATGGAGAAATTTATGACTCTACACTTACTATTTTTAAAATTAATGAATCTTTACAAAAAGGATTTCCCATACGCTTTTAATAGAAGGAGAATGTAAATGAAGACAGTTTTATTAATAACTGATGCATATCTACCAGAGATACGGTCAGCGTCTCATTTAATGCAAGAACTGGCAGAGGGGTTAAGAGATAGAGGTTATGATATATATGTAGCTACTTCATATCCTCAATATAATTTAACAGAAAACGACAGAAATATAGATTATCCTGATTTTGTAGTTGAGGGTGGTATTAAAGTCATAAGAATAAAAACACTTCCTCATCACAAAGTTAATTTTATTATCAGGGGCATCTCGCAAATTTCCATGCCATACATCTTTAAGAACAGAATCAAAAAATGCTTAAAAAAAATAGATATCATATTAGTTTACAGTCCACCTTTATCTTTAGCCTCTTTAGGAGGAAGTCTGAAAAATTTTTATGGAGCAAAATATATTCTTAATGTACAGGATATTTTCCCGCAAAATGCTATAGATCTTGGAATACTTAAAAATGGATTTTTGATAAAATTTTTTGAATCTATTGAAAAAAAAGCATATAGAAATGCAGATGTAATTTTTGTACATTCTGAAGGGAATGAATCTTTCTTAAAAAATAAACATACTGAAATTTCAGAAAAGTTTATAGTGCTTCATAACTGGATTGATACTAAGGAGTTTGATGGCGTTGAAAGAACTAATGAATATAGAAAAAAATATGGATTAGAAAACAAGTTCATTATATTATTTGCCGGAGTAATAGGTCCTTCACAGGGGCTTGATTTTGTATTAGAAGTAGCAAAAAAAGTAGAAGATTTACAAGACCTGGTCTTTTTAATTGTTGGCGATGGTATGGAGAAAAAAAATTTAGAACAAATAGTAAAAGAAAAAAAGATTAAAAATGTAATTTTCAAAGATTTTGTATCAAAAGCTGAATATCCAAAACTGGTAAAAGATTCTGATGTAGGTTTAGTATCTCTCACAAATAAAAATAAAACTCCCGTAGTACCTGGTAAGATTTTAGGTTACATGGCTGCTGGTTTGCCAGTTTTAGCTTTTTTAAATAAAGAAAGTGACGGGCATAAGATAATCAGAAACGCAAATTGTGGATACTCTTGTGAAAATGGAGATTTATACAACGCTGAAAAATTTATACGAATGCTATATCAATCTAATAATCTAAAAGATACGGGATTAAATGGTAGAAATTATGTAAAAGAACATTTTGATAAAGATATTATTATTGAACAATTAATATATAATTTTTGATAAAAAGAGGTGTAATATGAATGTTTATGAAAAAAGAGTATCTTTGGTAGAAAATTATTTAGGGAAGATTAATCTTCAACCCAGTATTTTAGATTATTATTCGGGACGAAATATTTTAGTAACGGGTGGTGCAGGAGCCATTGGAAGTAATCTTATAATTGCATTGTCAAAACTTGTTGGCTCTAAGGGTAAAATTGTTATATTAGATAATTTATCATCTATAAAAATAAAAGACCCCTGGAATGTAACACCCTTACCAAACATAATGTTTGTTCTGGGTGATGTTCGAAGTGACATAGATTTAAAACGAGTTTTTAAAGAAGATATATCTATTGTATTTCATCTTGCTGCATTTTTTGCTAATCAAAATTCTGTAGATTACCCAGAGATATCCGCTGAAGTGGATATAATTGGACAAATAAAATTATTAGAATACTCAAGACTTGGTAAAGTTGAGAAATTCGTGTACGCATCAAGTGGCTGTGCCATTTATGGTTCATATCCCCAATTACCATTAAAAGAAGACTTCATTTCTATGCATCTAACAACACCTTATCAGATCAATAAAATGACAGGAGAAATGTATTGCAATTTTTATTATCACAATTATGGTTTGCCAATAGTGAACTGCAGATTTTTTAATTCTTATGGACCAGGAGAAGTGCCTGGACAGTATAGAAATGTAATTCCAAACTTTATTTATTGGTCTATGAAAGGAATGCCGTTACCAATAACAGGAACAGGTGAGGAAACAAGAGATTTTACATACGTACTTGATTTAGTTCAGGGATTAATAAAAGCAGGTTATTATGAAAAAGCTATATCAGAAAACTTCAATTTAGCTGCTGGCAGAGAAATATCTATCAAAGATATGGCTCAATTAGTTATAGAAACTACAGGCAACAAATCAGGTTTGATTTTTAAAGAAAGAAGAAAATGGGATACCAAACCAAGGCTATTAGCATCTATAGAAAAAGCAAAGGTATTAATAGATTATCAGCCAATAACGGAATTTAAAGAAGGATTTGAATCAAATATTGAATGGTTCAGAGATAATTGGGAAAAAATAGAAAAGTTGGCTGATTTTCCTCCAGGGATGAGTAGTGCTGTAAGATAAAATGTATATTGGAGGAATAAATTGAAAAGATTTTTATTTATTTTTGGTACACGGCCAGAGGCTATCAAGTTGGCACCTCTTTATTGGGAATTCAAAAAATATCCGGATGAATTTCAGGTAAAAGTATGTGTTACAGCTCAACATAGGTTTATGCTTGATCAGGTTCTTAATTTCTTTGGTATAAAGCCTGATTTTGATCTGGATTTAATGAAGGAAAATCAATCTCTTTTCGATATTACATCTAATAGTCTTAAAGGCTTGGAAAAAGTATTGGGTGAATTCAATCCTGATGTAGTGTTTGTTCAAGGGGATACAACAACTGCTTTTACCGGAGCTTTATCTGCATTTTATAAAAGAATTAAAGTTGCTCATGTAGAGGCAGGACTAAGAAGCTGGAATAAATATTCACCTTACCCTGAAGAAGTTAATAGAATACTTGTTGGACATATTGCTGATTATCATTTTGCACCTACTGAAAAAGCAAGAGAAAACCTTAATAATGAAAGTATAAGAGAAAATATCTGGGTTGTTGGAAATACAGTGATTGATGCCCTATTTTTGGGATTAAAAATTATAGAGGAAAATAGGGAGTTGAAAAATGAAATTGAAAGATATTTTAAATCAATTTTTAATGCAAATACTGAAAAAGTGATTTTAGTTACTGGTCACAGAAGGGAAAGCTTTGGTGAAGGTTTTGAAAATATTTGTAATGCTATAAAAGAAATTGCTGAAAGTTATCCTGATATAAAGGTGATCTATCCTGTTCATTTAAATCCTAATGTAAAAGAACCTGTAAATAGAATATTAAATGGGCTTAAAAATGTTTATTTAATAGAACCATTAGATTATCCTTATCTTATTTGGCTTATGTCAAAATGTTTTATTGTTTTAACTGACTCTGGTGGCATTCAGGAAGAAGCACCTTCCCTGGGCAAGCCTGTTCTGGTTATGAGGGATGTTACAGAAAGAATTGAGGGAATTGAAGCAGGAACAGCTAAGCTTGTTGGAACAATAAAAAAAAATATTATTAAAGAAGTAGTTAATTTAATTGAAAATAACAGCGAATATCAAAAAATGGCAAAGGCTATAAATCCCTATGGAGATGGTCTTACAAGCAAAAGAATTGTGGATATAATGAGAATTATTTAAAATTGCAATTTAGAAAGGATAAATAACCATGACCGTAAACGAACAATACAATGACGAGATTGACCTTTATGAGCTTTTTTTGGTGCTAAAGAAAAGATTTAAGTTTATTGCTACAATTTTTATCATAGGGATTTTTATTGGAGGATTGATAGCATTTCTTTCGCCAAATATCTATCAGGCAAGGGCAACCCTGTGGGTGGATTCATTTTTAATGCAGTCTATGCTTGAGAATCTTAAATCAAACTTGAAGGGTGAAAATAAGTTTTCATTTATAATACCCCTACAGCAGAATAAGTCTCCAGAGGTAAATAAACTTAGCATATCAATACTTAACAGTGTAGAATTTCAAAAAAAGGTTATAAGTAAAGTTCAACAAACTCATAAATTTTTCGGTACTGTATCTTTTACTGCTGATGTAGATAAAAAAACAGAAAGTATTGTCCTTACTTCGGAGCAAAAAGATAGCAAGCTTGCAAAGGATATTTTACAAACCGCTATTGAAGAATTCAGGAAAGAGATGGATAAAGCTTCTCTTGTTTATTCAGAAGTTTTGGCTTCAGAAAAAATAAATACTGATAAAAGTAAAAATTTCGTTATTTATGTTGTAGAAAATCCAAATTCCTCCCAAACTCCCGTAAAACCTAAAAGAAAGCTTATAATTGCAGTTTCAGCTATAAGTTCGTTATTTTTAGGAATATTCATTGCTTTTCTGGTTGAGTGGTGGAATAATGTTACCAAAAGGAAAGAGGATACAACGCTGCGCTCGCAATGACATTGCGGCAACAAGAGACCGCCACGGGGCTTACGCCCCTCGCGGTGATGGCAAATACGTCATTGCAAGGAGCGTCAGCGACGAAGCAATCTCTTCCTACACGTCATTGCGAGGCACGCAGTGCCGTGGCAATCTCGCCTTCCATACCATGAGATTGCTTCGCTACGCTCGCAATGACATGTAATGCGACGTCATTGCGAGGAGCGTCAGCGACGAAGCAATCTCTCCTTTTGTGGTACCGGGATTGCTTCCCTTCGACAAGTGGTTGCTGAGCTCGTCGAAGCACTCAGTGCAAGCACTTCGCTCGCAATGACACTACGGCTACATCCGTCATTGCGAGGCACGCAGTGCCGTGGCAATCTCTCTTTTCGTGCCACCGAGATTGCTTCATTTCGTTCGCAATGACCTTTGCTCCTTCCGTCATTGCGAGGAGCGTCAGCGACGAAGCAATCTTGTTTTTCGTGGCATTGGGATTGCTTCGCTACGCTCGCAATGACATGTAATGCGACGTCATTGCGAGGCACGCAGTGCCGTGGCAATTACTTATAATATTTGGTGAAGCTATTGTGGAATAGAAAAGTCCGTTGAGCCAATTGAGTAAATGGCGGGATAATTGGAGTGATGCAATAAATAGTACAATAAATAGTACAGTAAATAGTAAAATTTTAATCTAGTATAATTTGCGGTAGGTATATATGAAAGGCATAATCCTTGCCGGCGGTTCCGGTACTCGTCTTTATCCATTAACTATGGTAACTAGTAAGCAGCTTTTACCCGTATATGATAAGCCCATGATATATTATCCACTATCAGTTTTAATGCTTGCAGGAATAAAAGATATTTTAATAATCTCTACCCCCCATGATCTTCCAAATTTTGAAAGACTTTTGGGAAGTGGAAGTCAGTTTGGCATTACGCTTACTTACGCAGTACAGCCCTCGCCAGATGGGCTTGCGCAGGCTTTCATCATTGGAGAGGAATTTATTGACAATAATCCTTGCGCTATGATATTGGGAGATAATATATTTTATGGGAGTGGACTCACCAGCCATCTTAAAGAAGCAGGGCAAAACGCAGTAAACGGTAGGGCAACAATATTTGGGTATTATGTCAACGATCCGCAGCGTTTTGGTATTGTTGAATGTGATGCTAATGGCAGGGTGCTATCGCTTGAAGAAAAACCAAAACAACCTAAATCTAATTATTGCGTTACAGGATTATATTTTTACGATAACAGGGTAGTAGAATTTGCAAAGAAGGTAAAACCATCCTGGCGGGGCGAGCTGGAAATAACAGATTTAAACAAGCTGTATCTGGAGGATGGCACGCTTGATGTGATACTTTTGGGTCGTGGATATGCCTGGCTTGATGCAGGTACCGTTGATTCACTGGTAGAGGCTGCAGAATTTGTGCGTGTTCTTGAAAAGCGTCAGGGTATCAAGATAGCTGCGCTGGAGGAAATAGCATATCACAATGGCTGGATATCAAAAGATGTTTTACTTGAAGCCGCACAGCGATATGGAAATTCGCTCTATGGAGAGCATTTAAAAAAAGTTTTAGAAGGCAAAGTGCGGTATTGAATTTATTTAAAACGAAAGCAAATATAAGCGATAGTTATTGAAAAAATGAAAATAATACCTACAAAATTGCCGGGAGTAAAGATTATAGAAACTGACTGTTTTGGCGATAGCAGGGGCTGGTTTACAGAAAGCTATAACAGGGAACGATTTGCGGAAATTGGGATTGATGCAGACTTTGTTCAGGATAATCACTCGTATTCAGCAAAGCAAGGGATATTGCGCGGCATCCATTTCCAAAATAATCCCAAAGCGCAAAGCAAGCTGGTGCGCTGTACCAGGGGAAAAATCCTTGATGTAGTGGTTGATTTAAAAAAAGGCTCAACAACGTATAAACAGTGGATATCGGTTGAGCTAAGCTGTGAAAATAAAAAGCAACTCTTTATACCAAAAGGATATGGACACGGCTTTGTAACCCTGACAGGCGATGTAGAGGTGCAGTATAAGGTTGATGAATACTATTCACCCGAGCACGATAGGAGCATACGATATGATGATCCAGAGCTTGGTATAGATTGGAACATTGCAAATCCAATTCTTTCAGAAAAAGATGCATCTGCTCCGTTTTTAAAAGATAGCGATGTTAATTTTACCATTAAGGTGCTTGTTACCGGTGCCAATGGCCAACTGGGATATGATATAGTAAAGCGACTGCATGAACTTGGGATTGATGTTATTGGGGCAGATATTCAGGATTTTGATATAACCAGCCAAGAACAAACAATGCGTTTTATGCGCAGTGTCAAACCCGATGTGGTAATACACTGTGCTGCGTATACAGCAGTTGATAAGGCCGAAGAAGAAAAAGACACATGTTTTGCAGTGAATGTATCGGGTACACAAAATATAGCATGTGCGTGTAACGCTATGGATGCCACAATGGTATATATAAGCACCGATTATGTGTTTGATGGAACAAAGGATGCACCGTATACCGAGGACGATGCAGCCCGCCCATTAAACTACTATGGATATACAAAATTACAAGGAGAAGAAATAGTTCAGGAATTATTGCAAAAATATTTTATAATTCGTACTTCATGGGTATTTGGCAGTAATGGTAACAACTTTGTAAAAACAATGTTGAAATTAGCAAATACCTCCAGCACCATTAAGGTGGTATGTGATCAGGTGGGTTCACCTACGTATACACGGGATCTTGCTGAAGCAATAGGCACAATGATACAAACATCTAAGTATGGACTATATAATCTTACCAATGAAGGGTTTTGTAGCTGGTATGAATTTGCATCTGAAATTTTTGCATTATTGGGCAAAGATGTCATGGTTGTGCCAATTACATCAAAGGATTATCCAGCAAAGGCGCAAAGGCCAAAGAATTCTCGATTATCAAAAGACAAAATTGAACGAAATGGATTTCAAAGATTACCCCATTGGAAGGATGCTCTTGCCCGTTATTTCCATGAAGAACTACAGATAACGGGTAATTAATTGGTGTACTATAAGTATAATGAAAAGATTTTTTATTGAGGGATATGAAAAATGTCATTTAATAACTATCGCATACTAATTACCGGTGGAGCTGGTTTTATTGGATCAAATTTTATACGCTATCTATTCCAAAAATTGAATTTTTCAGGCATTATTGTTAATTTAGATTGTTTAACCTATGCAGGTAACCTTGCCAATTTAGAAGACATTGCCAGCACTTACCACAATAGGCACTATTTTTTTGAATATGGCGATATTTGCGACCGTCAAAACGTTGAAAGCATTTTTAAAAAGTATGAAATCAACACTGTTATACACTTTGCTGCCGAAAGCCATGTGGATAGGTCAATTCTTGGCCCGCAGGAATTTATTAGGACAAATGTGCAGGGAACGTTTATTTTACTGGATGTGGCAAAAACTATATGGAGTAAAAACAATAATAAACCTGTAAATGATGATATTTTCAGGTTTCATCACATATCAACAGATGAGGTGTATGGAAGTTTGGGCAGTACCGGCTATTTTTATGAAACTACTCCGTATAATCCACGCAGTCCCTATTCAGCATCAAAGGCGGCTTCCGATCACCTGGCGTGTGCATACTACCACACCTATAACCTTCCTATAACCATATCAAACTGTTCAAATAATTATGGTCCCTATCAGTTTCCGGAAAAGCTAATACCGCTCATGATATTAAACATGCTGGAGGGAAAGCCGTTACCAGTATATGGTGATGGGCAGAATATACGAGATTGGCTTTATGTAGAGGATCACTGCAGTGCCGTATGGAAAATCATTACGCAAGGGAAAATAGGAGAGACGTATAATATAGGTGGTGAAAACGAGTGGACAAATATCAATCTTGTGCAAAGATTATGTGAGATAGTATCTTCCAAAACAGGAAAAGATGAAGCTTATTATAAACGCCTCATAACGTTTGTCAAAGACCGTCCCGGCCATGACAAACGATATGCTATCAATTGTGATAAAATAAAGAGTGAACTTGGATGGCAGCAGAGCGTAACATTTGATGAGGGATTAAGTAAAACCGTTGATTGGTATTTGCACAATACACAGTGGGTAGAAAATGTAAAATCAGGTGAATATACAAAGTGGTTGGAGAAAAATTATATCCACAGATAATTGTAATGTTTTAATTATAATGAAAAAGTATAACGAATTAAAGTATTATGGTAGTGTAGCAAAGCTAGCTCTACAAAGATATAGCCGTGACATAGCGTGGTGGGGGATAGTATTTTTATTATTTATTATAGCTGCATTTCGTCCTGTAGGAATTGATAGGGATTCGTTAGCGTATCAAAACGCAATACAACATTATATTGAAACAGATTTTAAAGATTTTGATTTTACATTATTTGAACCAACATTTTATGTTATTATACTATTTTCAAAGTGGCTCTTTCCAGATCCAGTACGAGGAGTATTTGTACTATATGCTGGCATAGCATTACTAATAAAAGCGTGTGCAGTTCAAAGAATACTTGGGCGGTCTTTTTTTGCGTTATTTGTATATGTATGCCTGTTTTATTTTCTTCATGAGATGACGCAAATAAGGGCAGGTATTGCAATCGGTATATTTATATTGTCAATTGATGATATAGAAAAAAGAAAACCCCTTCATTATTATATAAAATCTCTTATTGCAATAAGTTTTCATTATTCGGCAGACCTTATGGTGCCATTATATTTTATGAATAAAAGGACTATAATATTTTACTTTTTGCCAGTAGTTTCAGTACTATTTACTTTACTTGTTCCAAATGAGGAATTTATAGGATTTCTAACAAAATGTTTTAGTATACTTCCTGTCATGTATAGTGCAAAACTTATAGGCTATTTATTATATCATTCGCCAAACAATATTTCGCTAGTATCACTTTTTTTTACATCAAAGATATTTATTTTTTATCTGCTTTATTATTATTTTATTATACTCGTTGAAAAACGTAAAATCATTGAATCCATATATGAATATGGAGTTATATTTCACAATATATTTTCAATAGCACTATGTATATATTTTATATTTATCCGTCAAAGGGTAATGGCCCTACGGCCAGCAGAATTTTTGTTTTCAGTGTTAATACTATTAATTCCCTGGATTGCAACAAAATTTCATAATGAAAGGTATAGACTAATATATATTCTCATAATGTCATCCGTTTGTTTTATAATATTAACAGTAGATCAAATTCTAATAAAAAAATTAATAAATATTGAATACATCTTACAAATCATAGACATTTTGTAATATAAAAATTGTAATTAGATGGTAACAAGAGGTAAATAATGAAAAAAACAGCTGTGATATTTATCACCTATAAAAATCGGTGTCATTTTTTTTCTCAATTGATTGACCGCCTCATTGCTATGCATATTTCACATATTATTGTTATTGATAACAATTCGGCGGATGAGAGCAGGAAAGTGCTAGAAGAATATAAAAAAAAATATCATAAACACATGCATATAATTTCAAATAAAATAAATATTGGTACTGCAAAAGCCTTCACTCAGGGAATACAATATGCGCTTGCTTTAGGCATTGAATATCTCTGGCTGCTGGATGACGATCTTCTCCCCCAAATGGATGCACTTGAACAGATTTACAAAGTGTGGGAAGATATTGAAGATCCGGACAAAAAACGTCATGTTATTCTCCTTTCGAACAGAATTGATAAGAAAATATACTGGTATGCATTTATAAATAACAAACCGCATCTCGTCATTGGAGAAAAAAATCAGTTTCGTTCATTTCATATTTTTTATTTTGGACACAAAATACTGATTAAATTTAACGGAAAGAAGTATGATCCCAATACGAAAGATGAGTTACAAACGGTTGGGAGAACTTATGGGTTGATTAATGCAGCATATTACGGTGGCATGTTTTTTCATACAGATATAATTTCAAATCTTGGATATCCAAATGAGCGATTTGTAGTCTATATGGATGATTTTGATTTTTCACATAGAAATATTTTAAAAGGTGGAAAGATTTTCTTCATACCCAGAAGTGTAATAAAAGATCAGGAACAATCCTGGAACAATGTACAGAAAAAATTTGCCTTCTTAGAAATAGCTCAAAACAAAAATTATCCATTACTCTATTATTCAATACGAAACAGGGTTTACTTCGAGTTACAGTATAATGTGAATAATTATCTTATATATGCTATTAATTTAATGATTTATTCGTTAATAGTAATGTGCTTTGCTATCATTTTTTTAAAATTTAAAAATATTCTTGTCTATTTATGTGCTATCCGTGATGGTCTTTTGGGGAATATGGGAGTGAATCAACATTATCCTTTATTATAATGTGAAATGTCAAAGACAGGTTGGCAATAATTCATGGCGGGAATAAACATAAAATCAAAGCTCTTTGTCGATGCGCTTATAGTAAATGCTGCATCATTTGTGGAAAAAGCTGGTTTTTTTATAGCAAACATCATTATAGCGCGTTACCTTTCTCTTGAGCATTTTGGCGAATATTCAACGGCACTTGCGTATGCAACGTTCTTTTCGCTGATGACCGACATCGGTATAAATGTCACGCTAATCCGTGCACTTAATCTTGAAAGCAAGTTTATAAATGAACACTTTACAAATGCATTTGTTACGAAAATTACCCTTGCTGCAGTTATGTATATAATAATGGCGGTATCGCTTTATTTCACTAACTATAATCGGGATGTGGTATTTCTGACGCTTATTTTTGGTGTGGTCAGGATAAGCAATGAATTTATGCGAACATACTATTCTGTTGATGAGGCGCGTCAAAACTTTCTTTTCCCTTCACTGGTTAATAGCATATATGTAATGTTTTTTTTGGCAGGAATAATTGCTGTAGTTATATTAAAAGGTAATTATTTTCACCTGGCGTATGTTCGGCTTGGAGTGGTTTTTCTTTTTATTGTATTTTTATCGCATCGCATCTTTAGAACATTTAAGTTTGTTTTCAATGCAGATCTGTGTAATAAATTCATTCGTAGCGCTATACCTTTTTCGACAATTGCTGTGTTATGGAATCTTATTCTCAGGACTAATGCAATTATAATTTCATTCATGGTTGGAACCACAAAAGTTGGTATTTTTACGAATAGTATGTTGTTTTTAGATACTCTTTCAATTATACCCATCAACTTACGAAAGATTACACTGCCAGTGTTATACAGAGCTCTGGAACAAAACGACAGGATGAAGTTCCAATTCTCATTTGATATATTGAGCAAATATTTTTGTATAATATCTTTTTATCTTACCCTTGTATTTATATTGTTTGCAAAAGATATTATTATGATTATATTTGGCAAAAAATATCTCGATTCAATTTACATTCTTCAGATTCTATCATGTGCTATTCCTTTTATTTTCAATATTGCCAGCATCATTATTGTTGGATTAGACAAACAGTCGGTGCTTTCTAACATACTGGTTATAACCACCGTTGTTAACATTGCAGCAAACGTCATTCTCATTCATTTTTTCGATCTTACTGGTGCGGCAATTGCAATTGTAATAACTTATTGGCTGATCTTTGTTTTGGGCCATGTATATCTAAAGGTATATGAAAAATTGAAGATGAGAAATGTAGTAACATGGAATGTGTGGTATTTAATAATTTCTACCACAACAGCAGCTTTGTTTTTATGCACATCGCTAAAAAATTATAATATTATAATTGGATTACCTGTAGTTTCCCTTGTGTATTTTATTTTGACAGTTGTATTTGTGTTGAGGAAAGATGATATGAGAATAATTCGCGAAATTTTGAGAATATAATATTATTTAATTATATTGTCAGTGTGTTGATTATAAATATTTAAAATTTCGTAATACTATAAACAAATAAATGATTGGAAAAAATACTTTAATGAATAAAGGTGTAATAAGGTAATGAAAAATGTTAGATGAACTCAAAAAAATTAAATCACTACAAAAAAGACCCGATGGCATTTTTGGTTCTTTTATGACACGCCCTGTAAGCCATATCGTTGCTTTTTTTAGTTATAAAGCTGGATTAAATCCAAATTTTGTTAGCTTTATATCTTTTGTTTTGTGTGTTGTTACAGTGGTGTTGCTTTTTGTCATTGAAGGCTATAGCGGCTATATTATTGCTGCAGTGATTTGGTGGATTGCTGCAATTTTTGATGCAGCCGATGGGGATCTTGCACGATATGCTCAAAAGGCTTCACCATTTGGTGGCTGGTTCGATTCATTGCTTGACCGTATTAAAGAATTTATTGTATTTTCTGTTATTGGTTACCTTGCTTACAAGCGGTATCAAACCGAACTATATCTGCTTCTTGGGATTCTATCCGTCTTTTCAAATGTGATGAGTGGCTGGGTAAGCGATACAAAAAAGCTTTTCATCGATAAAAGAACAGTGGAGGTAAGTATATCAAAAAATTATTCTCTTGGTATGGTGGATACTAGGGATTTTATTATTATAGTTTCCCTGCTTATCGCAGAAATTAGAATCCCAATTTACATGTATAGTACTATTTTTATAATTGTACTTGTTTATCAAATAGTAAAGTTTTACTGGAAATATGGTGTAAGTACTATGGATACTACTACTATAGAAGATAACAATTGCAGGGAACAAACCCATGAATAAACTGCCCATCGGAATACAGAGCTTTGAGGAGATAGCCACCGGGGGATATTACTATGTGGACAAGACATACTTTGTTGCAAAACTTTCAAATGAGGGCAAATATTATTTTCTTTCCCGTCCTCGGCGTTTTGGCAAATCACTGTTTTTGGATACACTAAAGCAAGCATTTCTAGGGAAACGGGAGTTTTTTAAAGGATTGTATCTGTATGATAATTGGGACTTTGGGAAAACCTATCTGGTACTACACATAAGTTTTGGAAGCGGTGTTTCAAGAAGCGCACAGGATACAGTTGAAAATATTTTTTTCAGCTGAAGCTCAATAAAAATATTTTATCAGTGGATTGTACTGAAACACATAACTATAAAAACTTTTTTTATGAGTTAATACTTAGAGCAAATGAAAAATATAAAGAGAAAGTAGTGGTATTGATAGATGAATACGACAAGCCGATACTTGACAGGATAGAGGAGCCTGAGATAGCAAGGGAAAATAGAGAGATTTTAAAGGACTTTTACTCGGTATTAAAGGATACCGATCCCTATTTAAAATTAGTATTTTTAACAGGGGTATCGCGATTTTCAAAGGTGTCGATATTCAGTGGATTAAATCAGCTGCTGGATATAACGCTTAATCCTGAATATGCAACGCTTTGTGGGTATACCCAGAGTGAGCTTGAGACGGTTTTTGAAGACAGGGTAAAGGATTTTGATTAAGAAGAGCTAAGAGTGTGGTATAACGGGTACAGCTGGCTTGGTGAACGAGTGTACAATCCCTTTGATATATTGCTGTTATTTTCCAAGAAGATGTTTAGGCCCTACTGGTTTGAGACAGGGACACCAACATTTTTGATAAAGCTATTTCAGAAGAATGCGTATTTTGTGCCAAAATTTGAGGAGCTAAAGGTAGGGGAAGAACTACTATCCAATCTTGATAAAGATTATATATTTCCAGAAAGTCTTTTGTTTCAATCGGGGTATCTTACCATAAAGGATGTATTGCGGATAGATAGCAACACAATATATGTGTTAACATATCCAAATTTGGAGGTACGGAAAAGTTTCAATGATGCTTTTTTAACCTATATTTAACTCCTGATCCTGTTAAAAAGGATGGAACAAAAATAGATTTGCTACTTTCTTTACGCGAGGGCAATATCGATAGAATAAAGGATATACTCTATAGTTTTTTTTCAAGTTTTCCTGTGGATTGGTACCGTAAGAATAACATACAGGAGTATGAAGGGTACTATGCCTCGGTGGTATATGTATTATTGAATGGAGCAGGATTAACCGTAGTAACGGAGGATACCACCACTACGGGGAGGATTGATTTAACGGTATTGTGGAACAAGAGGGCATATATTGTGGAATTTAAGGTTGTGGAAGACAAGGGAGAAGGGAAAGCCTTACAGCAGATAAAAGAGAAACGATATTATGAAAAATATAAAAACAATAGTGGTGAATTTAGCAAAGAACAAAGAAATATCGTGTTTTATCAGTGGGAGAGGATAACATCCGTCTAAATACTACATTTTTGTCATCACCGCCAAACCTTAAACAGCCCCACAATGACTCCAATAATCGTAATAGTCTGGGTAATGAAAAACCCAGAAAGCCATTTTAAAATGTCTGACTTTACCTTGTGAATCTCAACCCTTACTTTCTCTATCTCCACTCGCATTTCAGCTCGCACCTGTTCAATCTCTTTAGTGAGATCAGCTCGCACCTGCTCAATCTCTTTGGTTAGTTTAAGCTCTATATCCTTTATCTCTCTGGTAAGCTTAAGTTCAACTTCTTTAATTTCACCCCGCACCTGCTCAATCTCTCTGGTAAGCTTAAGTTCAACTTCTTTAATTTCTTTACGCGTTTGCTCAATTTCTTTCACTAATTTTAATTCGGTCAACGCAATATCCTGTCGCGTAGCCACCTGATTGTTGCTTATAACCTCTTCCACTTTCTCAATAAACTCTGCCAAAACCTTTGCCTTTACCTCATCATCCTTAAATGCCTCATACACCCTTACTGCAAATCCCATTATCTCCTCCCTGTACAATAATAACTCCTCTTACTATGCCATCAGTATACCCACTATTTCCAATAATTGTCAATTAAAATATCACCGTTACCATCTTATAAACCCAAAGAGAATAAACACTATCGTATTGTAATGTTGTATAGTTCGATATAAACGCTATAAATATAACAATTTTTGTTATAAATATAACAAAATGTTATATTTTATAACAACATTATATAGTTATTTTGTAATTTTTTATTAATTATTAAAAATTAATGTTGACATTCTGATGGCAATAGTATGTATCAAAATATATACAAATAATATTTAATTGTTTATACATTATATTACCAATGGCTACACTGTTATAACACGTTGAAAGGGCGATTTTTCATTTAAAAACAAGCGGGAAGATTCGTTTTTGGAAGGAAAAGATTGTTATGTGTAAGTGTAGCCATATTTTATTAATGCTTGTAATTTCGCATCTTAAATTCATTTCATGGGCGGCTTTAATTTGTTCTTTACGCAATTATAATGCATAGAGGCAAATATAATCCGTATCCCTCCAATCATCCCACCTTCAAAAAACCGTGACCATGGTGTACAATCCCTATGAAATTCAGTATTTGGAGTGTAATATGATGCCCCCCGATGGCTATTTTTACTGCATTGTTTAATTTGATATTTTTTTAAGGGGGTGAGATAATTGGAGGGTCATGTGATTGCTTCACTTCGACAAGTGGTTGCTGAGCTCGTCGAAGCACTCAGTGCAAGCGCTCCGCTCGCAATGACATGAGAGGTGCGTGAGATTGCGCGCTTACAATGACGGAAAAAGAGATATGAAATTGATTCATCCTAATAAAATCGAAACTCGGTATGACGTAAAATTTTTGTTGACAAAAAAGTGGTAAATGTTACTATTTAGAATCATATGAAAAAAATTTTTTCACTTTTCTTATTTTCTCAAAATATAAAATATGTGAAGTATATGCGGAGAGGTTTTAATAATTATATAAATATATAAAAAATTTATATTTTAGTCTTAAATAATCTTAGGGGGAAATAAGTGGATATTTTAAATTATATATTGTCTTTTTCTATTTCATTCTTTATTACATTGATATTGCTGCCAATTATTAAAAATTATTGTAACAAAAATGGCTTTCATGATTATATCAACGACAGAAAAATACATAAGGGTAAGATTAGTCGATGGGGTGGGTTAGCTATTTTTTTGGGTTTTATTGTTTCGTTTATATTCATATTAAGTTTTGATTTTAATGTTGGATTTAACAAAATTCTATTCTTTATTGGAATATTAATTGCATTTTTCACTGGATTTATTGATGATATTTATAGAATTAGAGCAAGGTATAAGCTTTTGCTACAGTTATTATCTGGCTTAATGATTGCTTTTGCGGGTTTACATTTAGATAAAATTACTTTAGCAAGTGGTTTACAAATCCATTTTGGCTTTTTTTCATACTTGTTAACTATGATATGGATAGCAGTATTTATGAATGCTATAAATTTATTAGATGGATTGGATGGACTTGCAGGAGGGGTTATTTTCATAGCATTTGTATTTATTGCAATTTTAGGTTATTTACAGGGAGTATCGGTTATAATATTCCTATCATTGTGTCTTATTGGTGCTGTAGGAGGGTTTTTAATACACAATTATCCTCCTGCAAAAATCTTTATGGGTGATGGTGGTGCATACTTTTTAGGATTTATGTATGCAGTAACGCCTCTTATAGGACTTAAAAAGGCTTCATCCATTACTGTATTTTTAATACCATTGGTATTATTGTTGATACCTTTGTTAGATATGATATTGGTAACACATAATAGGTTTATAAATGGATATAACATCTTTATTGCAGATAAAAATCATATCCACCATAGGCTTTTACGTATAGGCTTTACAAATAAAGGCATATTATGGGTATTCTATTTATATACTATTATTTTAGGCTGTTTCTCAATATTAATGATATATTTAACACCTTTGCACTCAATTCTGGTTTTGATTTTATTAACTTTACTTACATTTTTATCATTTTACACAATTGCGGTAGCTGAAAGGCAAGTGGGAGATAGATAGAAATTTATTAGTTATTTTAGGATGGCATTAAGAGGTTGCTCAGTCCTGTTTTTGTTTTAAAATAAAATTATTTACGTCACTTAAAGACAAAATAAAGAAAAACATCATAGTATCTATTGTAATAAATTTTGGTAATTGTTTAATTTAAGCCACCGAATTAAACATTGGATAAAAAGTTAATTAGGATGTCAAATATATCCTTGTTGCGATTATTATACCTAAATTGTCGAGGGCCATCATATTCCCCACCCCCAAAAACGCTTAGACCACTATTCTGAAAATCTTAGTTTTCATTTTTTCCGTCAACAATATTATTCATGGAAATGCCATTCTTTTTGCAATATGTATCGCCTCTGTTAACAATGATCTTAATAGCGCCAGAAACCAACCTATCCAGTATAGCACCACCAATGACAGGGTCAGGAAAGCAGCCATACCAATCTTGAGGAGGTCTGTTTGAAGTAATCAGTATGGGCAACCTACCAAGACGCGAAATTGATGCATCTGTTCTATTGTAGTTCTCCTTAGTAAATAATGTATTGTATATCTCGAACCACCGAAGATTAGAGGTAAAGTATGGCCTTTTAACAGGCAAGTTTTTTGGAAAAAATTGTTATGTCCCACAAAAGGTAAAACGAATCAAAGAAATATATAATCTTTATGATTACCAAAAAATCTATGCCTATGGCGATAGCAAAGGGGACAGGGAAATGTTGACAATTGCTGATGAAAGGATATATCGCTGGGTAGTCATCACCGCCAAACCTGAAACAGCCCCACAATGACTCCAATAATCGTAATAGTCTGGGTAATGAAAAACCCAAAAAGCCATTTTAAAATATCTGACTTTACCTTGTGAATCTCAACCCTTACTTTCTCTATCTCAACTTGCATTTCTGCTTTCACCTGCTCAATCTCTTTAGTTAGTTTAAGCTCTACATCCTTTATTTCTCTGGTAAGCTTAAGTTCAACTTCTCTAATTTCACCCCGCACCTGCTCAATTTCTCTGGTGAGCTTAAGTTCAACTTCTCTAATTTCTTTACGAGTTTGCTCAATCTCTCTGGTAAGTTTAAGTTCAACTTCTTTAACTTCTTTACGCGTTTGCTCAATTTCTTTCACTAATTTTAATTCGGTCAAGGCAATATCCTGTCGCGTAGCCACCTGATTGTTGCTTATTGCCTCTTCCACTTTCTCAATAAACTCTGCCAAAACCTTTGCCTTTACCTCATCATCCTTAAATGCCTCATACACCCTTACTGCAAATCCCATTATCTCCTCCCTGTACAATGATAACTCACCCTACGTATGCTATCAATATACCCACTATTTACTCTATAAGTCAATTAAAATATCACCATTAAGTATACCGTAACCATAAATAGAATAAACAATATCGTATTGTACTGTTGCATAAATCAATTTAAACGTTATAAATATAACAATATTTGTTATAAATATAACAAATATTGTTATATTTTATAACAACATTATATAGTTATTTTGTAATTTTTTATTAATTATTAAAAATTAATGTTGACATTCTGATAGCAATAGTTTGTATTAAAAAAAATACAAATAATATTTAATTGTTTATACATTATATTACCAATGGCTACACTGTTATAACACGTTGAAAGGGCGATTTTTCATATACATCGGCGGGAAAATTCGTCTTTGGAAGGAAAAGATTGTTATGTGTAAGTGTAGCCATATTTTATTAATACGTATGCTTTCCATCTTTTATCAGTTACTATCGCCAAATCTATTTTTTTCTATGTTTTACATGCCTGTTATTAGTTCTGCTACAAAAAAATATTACATACAGTAACAAGTACATCCCATGCCCAAAAGACAACACTGAATCCTGAATATGCAACGCTTTGTGGGTATACCCAGAGTGAGCTTGAGACGGTTTTTGAAGTCAGGGTAAAGGATTTTGATAAAGAAGAGCTAAGGATGTGGTATAACGGGTAAAGCTGGCTTGGTGAACGAGTGTACAATCCCTTTGATATATTGCTTCTTTTTTCTGAGAAGCGATTCATGCCGTACTGGTTTGAGACAGGGACACCAACATTTTTGATAAAGCTATTTCAGAAGAATGCGTATTTTGTGCCAAAATTTGAGGAGCTCAAAGTAGGGGAGGAACTACTTTCCAATCTTGACATAGATTATATATTTCCTGAAAATCTTTTGTTTCAATCGGGGTATCTTACTATAAAGGAATTAGTGAGAGCAGGCAGCAAGAATGTGTAAGTATTGACCTATACCAATTTAAAAGTGAGGAAAAGTTTCAATGATGCCTTTTTAACCTATAATCATAATAGTTTAGGCGAAAATAATCATTTTAATGAGCAATTTTAAAATATGTCCTTGCCGTATGAATCTATACCTAAAATTTTAATAATTATGTGCACATCTTAAAACTACTTTCTTCAGAGATTATCCATATAAATAAAAAGCAGTTGTATCCTCTATAATGTGCCCACAAGGGAAGATACAAAAAAAAAGTTTTTAGAAGTTCCCTAATTGTAATGTTGTATAAATTGATAAATATGTTAAAAATATAACAATATTTGTTATAAATATAACAAATTGTTATATTTTATGACAACACATTTTAAAAACTTATAAATTTTTTTTAAAAATATTTAAAATATTATTGACAAAATAGTAATCTCATAATTATGTATTACAAAAAAAATAGGAGAAAACAATTTTATTATATCTGGCTACACTTACTAAGAGTGAAAGAAAAAAATAAAAAAAGCAAATAGCGTAATGGCCTTGGAGGGATTTTGTTCGTCACATTAAAAGATTAAGTAGGTGTAGCCCGATAATTTTTATTTTCTTCTTTCCCCCGGTCTGGTAATCATTGTTTTTTCTCTTATAATTTTAATTTCTTTAATGCACTTTATAATCCACTTTCTTTTGTCCCGGCAACAACAAAAGAAAGTGCCGAAGAAAAATGCCTTGTGCTTTCTGTATGTATATAATCGTTGCCAGCGTGCTGCGGAATAGCATCCCTTCAGGTCACCTGCCCTGAGCTTGCCGAAGGGTCGCATGCAACCCATGACCCGTACCTCCTGTACGGCTATCGTTTCAACACCGTTGCTGTGGGAAATAACTTTTTTGTGTTTACACCACATCGAAATATGCTTCTTTAGAATGATGGTGGAACAGCTTTCAATATCATTTTTTACCATAGCCTGTGTCTCATGTAGGCCTTATAAAATACTTTTGTACAAGTCAGTGAGCGATAGTCAAAGCACTGCTGAATGGCCTATTGAAGTATGCACGCATTTCAATTGGGAGAGCAAACTCCTGTATGGCACGATTTTACTATTGCTTATCTTTATTTCTATTCAAGTTTAAAAAGAAAATTTTTATCATCTTCTTCAGGTATCCCTTGAGCAACTGATAAAACTAAATAATCATCCGAACTATAATATCTAAGATCTTGGTCTTCCGGTTCTTCAAATTTTTTCTTTTTGTACAATATTATTACTTCATCGAATAACCCTGTTTTCTTATTGACATATATTTTAAAACTGTAATATTTTTCATTAACAAAATACTCCTTGTTATCAATGTCCTTAATTTTTAATATGATATATTTCTCTTTATAATTTATATACCAAAACCCTTTGAATAGTTTTCTTATTTTTTCCCTTACTGTATAATAGTAATATATTGTATATACTTTATTATTTTTTACAAATTTGAAATATAGTGAAGGTGGGTATTCAAAAATTATATTCGATAGCAATGACTTTTCTAAATATTCCCAATTATTATCATTTGAATAAATATAATTTATGTTTTCATCACTCATTGTACTTTGATGAGTATTAACTATACTTATTAATATTAATAATATGACAATATTAGATTTAACTATTATCTTTTTTACCATAACTAATAATCTCCTCCCCACTTAATTTAACCCCTTGAATCTATAATAAATAAGTTTTTTATATGTTTTAGTATCTATCATTGAACTTTGCACTCCAATCAAATCTCTTAAAAATTTTCCCTTACTGTCTGTTTTATTATAATTATAACTTGAACTATGAATAAATCTTGTTGCATTACCGCTGTTTGTATTATGCACAATCATTATATGATCATATTCTGGATAAACTGCCACATCCCCTACCTTTATAGTGTTTCACACGAAATGAGAATTTCCGGGGGTCAAAAATAGAGAGTTTTTCCCTGTATACAATTGTATACTTTCCTCTTCTTACGTGCATCTTCAAGCTTATTTTTCCTATTAAAAGCAATTTTTAAAGGATTGACCTTATACCATTATGCACTTTCTTTTGTCCCGGCGGCAACAAAAGAAAGTGCCAAAGAAAAATGCCTTGTGCTTTCTATATGTATGTAATCGTTGCCAGCGTGCTGCGGAATAGCATCACTTCAGGTCACCTGCCCTGAGCTTGCCGAAGGGTCGCACGCAACCCATGACGCCGTACCTCCTGTCCGGCTATCGTTGCAATACCGTTGCTGTGGGAAATAATTTTTTTGTAGACTCCTGTATGATACGATTTTTTGGTTCTTGCAGATTTAAGTTTCACAAACACTTATTTATAAACAGAGTAATATTTGCCAACCATTTTGCTTTGCAAATGTATCTAATCTACTTTATTTATGGAATAATAACCTTTGTTGCTCCTCTTCCATTTCCTCATAATACATTATTATATCATCTACTCAATATCCCTGTTCACGATTTTTATTAAACTCTTTCAATAATAACCTGTAATAATCATTTTTATTCCGCTTCAAATGAAAATACAATTTTCTTCGCGCTTGTTCTCGTTTCCATCGTATCTTTGGTCACAAGTACTACTATATCATAACAATCGTTATTATTCCCTGCTTGTATCAATTCAAAAAATAATTCACCACTATCCCATACATTACCCGTTAAGTATAAACATTTTTTGTTACCTTTTGTTACTATCACTTTTGTATATTCTGGATACGAATTAATTGGTTTTGTTATCTCTTTCTCAAACGAGTTAAATATGTGATGCACAAGTATAAAATAATTGTTATTATACAACTTATTTTCTATGTACCTTTCACCTGTTGTTCCTCCACCGACAATCTTATCACTCTTTAAAAATGTAAATTTTTCATCAGGAATATAAAACTTGACATTTGCAATATTTATAACAATTTTCCAATTATCTGGTATATATGATGCATCGTCTTGCCTAATCCATCCTTTTTTGTTATCCTGAGTTTCGACATATAACATATTATTTGTACTTTTTTCAATTAATGTTACAAATTCTCCAAATTTCAATTCTTTTACTATCTCTGATTTGATATTACTTGTCTTTTTTAAATTTACTTTGTCTTCTATAATAAATAACGTATTGGACTGCTCAACCCCATACGCTACAAATACAGTAAATATAAATATAAGAATCACCAATAGCCATGTTCCATATACAACATTTTCCCTTTTCATTGTTATCTCCTCCTTAAAATTATAATATTATTTTATCCATTTAAATAATAATGGATTAACTCTACCTTTAAATGGTGTTTTATAAAAATCTGTATACCCTATACCTTGCGTTATTTCATAATGAATATGTGGACCTGTTGATGATCCTGTATTTCCTGATAATGCTATTCTTTGACCTGCTTTTACTGTTTGTCCACTATTAACTTCTAATATACTATTATGTGCATATTGTGTTATCATACCATTTTTGTGTTGAATTACTACAACATTTCCCAATGTTTTACTCTTTTCAGCACGGATTACAACGCCATCTTCAACGGCCAGTACTTCTGTTCCCTCCGGTACGGCAATATCTATCCCCTCGTGAAAATTTTCAACCCCATCAAGTGTTCTGTACCCATACCTTGACGATATCCAGTACTCTTGTCCTTTGGGAATTGGTAAACGCGCACCATCTTGTATTACTCCTGTATACCCATCCCCAAACAAATTGCTTACGGTATTTTTTATAAATGACACAAAAACCTCTAAATAGTGTGTTATTTGATTCATTCCTTGTTGTTGCACTTTTATGTTATTGTTCTGTTCTATACCTTTACTTGCTCGTATATCACTTACCTTTTTATATGCATCTATAAATGCTTGCTGCAGTTCGGGATTTCCTACAATCCCTGCTATTGTCATTATATTTTGTAGTGTAACTTCTTCCTTACATATTTCTTGTTGTAATTGATCATAATTTTTACCTGTTGCATCCTTCAATATAGCCAATGCTTCCTTTGCACTTATTCCTAATGCTTTCCCTAACGCCCAATTAATATCACCTAATACTTTACTCCCATTATCTGGTAGGTTTACTATTGATATAATTTTCTCATTTCTTTCTCCCATAGCATGTTGCTTCTTACTCATTAACTCTATCATACCTTCCTCATTTATTCCCCAGTACAATACATTATTCCTTATTCCCTGTTCACCCATTGTGGGGTATTGACTCTTTAGTTTTTCAACTAATTCCCAGTACTGTTGCGATGCTTTTATGTCCTCTACCTGCCTATCCGTCCTGAATCCTTCCCCCTGTGCCCAATTTATGAGCCGCTCTGTTGTATTGCGTACTACTTCTACTCCTGCCTGTATGCCACTATTTATCCACTCAAATATACCATCCAAAGCACTGCCCAGTACACTGCCTGCTTTCCGCAAGCCCAACCAGCCAAGCCCTGCTAACCCTTCCACGGTATCCATCTCTGCGGCCTTCTTTGCTGCTTCCTGTGCCTCCTTTTGTGCTTTATCCCTAAAATATTCTGACATCCTATCTGCTGCATAGTCTGAAAGTGTATACTGTGTTTTACTCCAATTTTGCTTTAACAATAAATTTCCAAATGACTGCCCCTTATTTGAGCCTATCCACATTCCCCCAGTGGCAAGCAGTACATTCTCTAACGTTCCCTGTATAAAGCGCATTACTGGCATGGTACAACTATTGTTTGCTGTATATGCACCAAATTCATTGCTCTCACTTATTATTTCATTGCTTGCTATCAGTGCTACAGTGCTTGCTCCTGCCTGTAACATATCGTCCTTCCAGGAACCCTGCCCATCAAACCTATTTACCAGGTAACCACTTGACGCTGTGTAGCCATATTGCTGCCATGAACCATTCCAGCTTTTACCATACATTTCCCCTAACTTTGCTCCTACTAGCGCAGTGGCTGCACCTATACCAAAACTTCGCCATTGATCTTTGCTTCCCCACTGCAAACCCAAACCGCCATTTGGTTTATATTCTATAAAATTTCCAAAACCCTGAATTGTGCTGGATGCCATTGAACCATATACTGCTGAACCTGTTACACCTACTGTATATCCTCCCACTGCCGATGCTCCCACACTTATCCCCGTCTGCACTGCCCACTGCTGCATGCTCAAATCCCCTGTTGCCACACCANTTAATTGATTCCAACTCATATATGCGGCGCCTACCATGGGATTACCNGTTGCTATAGTCAGTGTTACTGCTATCCCCGAATTCACATACTGGCATATNGCATCCTCGGTTGCCTTTTNTTTTTCTGCTTCGTACACCTCTTTTGTTATGCGTCCGTATTCGCCTTTGCCTTTGTTCTTTAATTTTNGCCCNGGTTCTATTTGTCCAAACTCTCCAACATAGTAGGTAAAACCCCATGGCACATCAGGGCGCATCATCATCCCCATACGTGTATTCACCTGACTCATTANCACATTCATGGTTGCTGCAAACCTCACACCGTCATCATTATTATACCATTCCATGAGTGCAGGTATGCTGTAGGTGCCAAGTAAAAGGCTCTCATTAAACACAAACGGCCTGAATGCCTGTATCTTTTGCTCTCTATCGCTTACTGCTAACTTGCGTGTATACCTGTTGCCATCTATCCCAAAATTATAACCACTTACAAACTGCAGTGCAGCTAACTCTGCCTGTTCGTTGGCTGCTTCTATCTGCTCCCTGCATTTTTGCAGCAACTCTGTTAATGCTTTTAATAGCGCTACGTTTCCTGTCTTCTGCTGCGCACGTGTAAATTCTTCTGCAATCGTTTGTGCCTGGTCAAATATGGCTCTGTTATAACTTCTATACCTTAGTTGGGTCAAGCCAAATTCTACCTTTTGTTTTGAAAGCTTCAAAAGTTCATCATGGAGTAGTTCTGGCTGATCTTGTAATATATCTAGAAGCAGTGCATGCACATCTACTCGCTGTATCACATCACCATACTGCTCTTTCATAGATGAAAGCATATCATTAAGCACCACCTCTATTCCTGCCATGCGCTTTTGCAATTCCTTATATCCCACACCACTTTGTGCTGCAATGAGCCATGCCATCTTTTCTTCCTGTAGCTTCTTCAAGCGTGCATCCCACTGCGCATTTCCCTCTACAAGTGCCTCCTGCGATGCAATACGCCAGTTCTTCCACCGGTTTTCAAAACTCTTAAGCATCATATCCCACTGCTGCATGCCTCTGTTAAAAATTCGGCTTACCATGCGGTCCCAATCGGCTTTTTTATCTGCTAACTCCTGTTTCTTTAATTGCCACTGGTGTACCTGCAATGCTCTCCTTTGTGCAAGCTCCCTGTCATTAAATCCCTCATATTGTTTTACATACTGTGCAAACAATCCTGCTACTTCATCCTCTCTTTCTGTGCCAATCATAGCATCAAGCTGGTTTATCACATCTGCTGGCATACCTTCAACATATCCCATGTATGTAAGCATGGCGAGCACCATCCCTCGTGCTTCAGGCCCTATTTTCAGTGCGCTTCCATAATCAGAACTATCGCCTGCCCAAATTCCGTATAAATCCTTTTCTACTGCCCTATCCACCACCACACGGTCAAAGCCGCCCTGTGTATACATTGACTGCACATGCGCCATATAGCGAGCTAACGCATCACGTTTCTGCTGGTTCATAATGTTGGCATACGTTTGTCCCACCGTGCCCGCATGCAGCACCTGCATGGTATCATTGGTGGTATAGCCGTTTGAATCAGTTTTTAATGCTGTTGTGCGATAGTTATTGACATTGACCCAATCCCCGCCTGCGTCAGTTTCCACCAAAAACTTCAGGTCGCTATCGCTTATCATTAAGCCATATTTTCCAGCCACCTCTTTGAGTGCTGCTTTCAGCGTTGGTTTTTGTACCAATACCGTTTGCATGGTCTTTGGATTGTAATATTCAAATGCTCCTGCTTTTTGTGCATCATCCAGCGACTCAATTTCTGTATAGCGAGCTAAATTTGCCTTAGCAGCAAGCATCTTAATCTTAAGGGATTGAAGCTCGGTGAGTTTTGAGTGTATAATTGTGAAAGTTTTGTTTGCATTTCTTGTATGTTGCTTTTTATTCTTTTCTGCTTCTATAATGTCTTTATATATAACATTTAATAACTTTTCTAATGGGATTAATACAGGACGCAATAAGCGGGCCATCCATCTATATGGATGAATTTTCTTAAACCCAAGATTAACTTTCTTATTCCAGAAATAATCATATTTCTTCTTTATAGGTCTATAAATTTCATATGTTCCAGCATATTGTAAACTTAGATTATCATATTTATTATCCCAATCTTCTGCTTGTAAAAATTCTCTAAAATATTGCTGTATATATACATTTGAAGAAATTAAACTATTATCTTTACGCATCATATTAAGATATTCATATAAAGGTGAATCCATTGTTGTAATTTCGCTTCCGTCAGGAATACCATTGCCAAGCCACGGTTGAGTTGATAAAATTCGTGAATTCATACCATACCATGAATGATGTTCGTTATAATAATAAGCGGCTTCATTTAAGTGAATATTCATTATAGATGTTTGTATTCCAAATGGTCCTATAGAAACAACACCATTTATAAAATTATTCTGCAACATTCTATCAATAAGCCTATCACGCTCATCGGTGTAGTCGTCATTGGTTGCAGCAATAAACGCATCCTTTTTTGCCTCATATTGAGCCTTTAGTTGTTCATACGCCACACTTAATTTCTTTATTTCATTCTGCATGCACCATGCCGCTTTTTCCATGCGGTATGCACGTTGCGCGCGCTCTATTAATTCTTGCTTTACTTTTACATACTGCTGGTCATTTTCTACTTTTTGCTGCTTTACTGCCTCCACCTTCTGCTGTAACGTTTCAATTTTCTTCTTTACTTCATCTCTATAGTGCAGTGCCAGCTGGTACTGCTGGGTAGCATCAGCCTTTAGTTTGCTTTCTATATCATCCGGATCGCCACCTTCGGCATTGGTCTGGCTGTTGTATAAATACGGCGTTGTGGCATACGCATAGAGCATTTCCTCATCTTCTTTCAATTTGCGTGCTTCTTCAAGGCGATTATACAGCAAAGTGATGATTTCCAACTGCTTTGTATATGCATCCTGTGCCTGCTGGTAGGCTTTTAATGAATTGTTAACCTGCGCCTGAGCCTGTTCAAATAATGCTTTGTTGGTATTATATATCTGCTGTGCATTTTTATACTCAGGGCTTTCTAAGTAATCTTGCAAATCGTTATTCAAAAGTATCAGGCCCATCTTTTCAATATCTGTATAGGCTTTAAGCAGAGCATACTGCACCTGTACATCACCTGTTTTCATGCTGTCCACAAGCTCCTGCACGCGTGCATCCTGGCCAGCTTCTATATAACGGTCTATCACCTTTTGTGCCGTTGCTAGTGATAACTCAGAAACATTCCCTTCTTCTTCACTTTCACTGCCGGGCAGCTCACCTTCGCTACTATAGCCAGTAGCCCGTAATTCCTGTATCAACCTATCAACATTGTGAATAAATGCTATATCAACCTGATTTTCTTCTTCATCATAAAGCACAAATGTATCAGTTGTTTGTGTTGCCATCTGTGCTACCTGTACCAGCATATCAAGGGCTGCAGCCATATAGGTAGCCTTGTCAATCATTTCGTTATAATAGCTACTATCAGTACCGGTATAGTAGCTTTTTGTGTTATCACTTAAAACATCACTCTTAACCCAAGTGATATCTTCCATGCCCATCATTTTTTTTGCTACTAATGCCAATCCATTATCCTTATATTCACGGACATAGTGAGCTAAATATTTTTCCCCTGGATCATACTGATCATTGTTATTGCTGTCTTCATAATAGGTGTAATCTACTTCGTTAGTGAGCTGTTTATAGCTAAAACTATTTCCAAAAATTGATAGAGATATTTCAGAATAATCACCATCCAGAACCATGTTCCAGTCTACTGCTGCACCTTCTGGAACCTTCTTTAAATTTTTTTCATTTACTATCAATTCCCTCAACAAACTTAAACTATCCCCATTTGGTGTATAGTCATTGTAATACTGTTCCATTACATCTGCAAAATCTCGCCAGTGATTGTAAGTATCCCGCTGCGACAATACAAATTGATAAACAGCCTGTGCTATAACACTATCTCTGTTTGCCACATATATACACATGGCTAGCAGGTTTTGCAATCCATCATCGCTGTCATTGCTTATGGCTGTAAACATTTCCCATGTCTGTTTATCCATTTCATATCCGGTAAGCACCAGTGGCACCTGACTATCGGTCACAATAAGATTAACCGGATCAGCTAAATTGGGGTTAATGCTATACAGTATTAAAAAGTTTTTCTCTTTCTGGTCGGTAATAGTATATTTTTCTATGTACTCCTGTATGGATGCATCGTTATATTGCTCATATTCATGTGCAATATCCAGTATGTCTATAAAGCGCTGTACGGATGTGCGTAGTGGCTCATAGCGTTCATCTCGTGATATGCCGTAACAGGCAAGTAGTGTATCCGCATCCTGTGCACTGTATATATCATTCTGTATGGTGCTGTAATAATCGCTCACAATGGCATACTCCCGCACCCCATCGGGCAGATAATTGTATGCACTCAGTACCCTTTCATGGGTTAATGCTGTAAATAAATCCCTGAAAGTATCATAGTGTGTGGCAAAATAATTCTGCCAATCGTTATATTGGTTTAGTGCACCAAATCCGGCAGGCATATACCCATCATCAGTTTTTTGTCCAAAAATTTCTCCAAATTGAACATCCCCATTTCCCAATGAAAGCACATAGGCCATAAAATGGGTATATATATCACTCTCACTGCCTGCTGTATAAGTATCAACTTGATGCAATGCCAAAGCGTCAGGTGCATACAACTGAACCAGTGTGCCATAATATAGTTGTTTCAATTCATCATAGTGGGTTGTCATGTATTGTAGTATTTCATTGCTGCCGCTATATTGAGAAAGATTTGCAAATTTTCCACTTAAGTATTGTCCACTGTCAGTAATTGTCCCTGCAATATCCTCACATGAAGTATAACCGTGTGTGCGGATATATCCTGCCACAAAGTGTTGAAAATGCTCTAATAGAGCAAAGTCTCTAAACTCCTCATCATACAGCAGCGCATTAAACGCATCAGTATAACTGTTTTTTTGTATTCCCTCAAAGTATGCTGCAAGTATCCAACTACTATCCTGTCCCCAGCGCTGTTGCACCTGTGCTATAGGTACAGTGTTGTCTTTCAATGCCTGTATATCCTGGCGGCGAAGTAATTCACGGTTTATACGTTCCACCACAGTCTGTACAAATACCTCATCCTTTCCCTCGCGGTGCATAGTTAGTTTATAGTCATCAACGCTCCCATACATCTGGCCTTCATAAAGGTATCGTGCGGTATAATCTACTATCTCATATTCTTTCCGTATCTCTTCAAGGTGTGCTAATTGAGCAAATAGAGCTGTCTGCACATCATTAAATTGCATGCTGTCAATTTCATCTTTTATTTCATGGTAAAGCGTTTCACATTCGTTGAGTGTGCTGATAAGTGCATCAGTAAATCCCGGCCAGGTTCCGTTAGGCGATAGTTGTTGATAAGAAGCCTGCTGCACAGTGTATCCATTTTCTTCATTGCTATACATTGCACTGCGAAGCGCAACGAGTTCCCCATACTTTTGCTGCAAGGCTATAAGTTTATCATAGACATTAGTTTTTTCCTGATACCGGGCAAGTGCATCCTGTGTGCTGATATCCCTTTGTTCATATTTTGCCTTTTGAGTCAGAATGTCATGATAGGCGATAACCACCTGTTGCAGCGCTTCCTTTAAAGCCTGTGGCAAACTCCCATACTCTTTTGTCTGAACATAGTTTTCAACTTTCTTCCCATACTCAATTAACTGTGCTACGGTAAGTGAGCCTTTAAACGCATTTTCTGCCTCACTTTCTGCAATGCCAAGCAGTGCAGCAATTTTCCCTATAAAACCTTCTTCCCTGCTTTGCTTTATTTTTTCAAGTGATAGCTCATAAAATTGCTGCACATAGTGGGCATAGGTTTGCATAACTGCTACCGATTGAGTACCTTCAAATGCAACCGGATGCACAAAATCAAATACATCGGGCTGTGTCAGCGCTGTCACTTTTACCTCAATGATATGACGGCTTACATCTGAAAGTGCATTTCCTTCTTCATCCACTCCACGTTCTAACATATCAATGTATATATCTAACAATGTATCAATGTCATCATTTGAAGTGCACCTGGCAAGTTCATGTTGAAGATCAATCACCGTATCCATGTCTTCACTATAACTCTGTAACTGCTGTAGCAGGTTACTATATGAACTTTCATCCTCTAACTTCTGCATAGTATCAATTGTAGTTGCCAGTGTGTAAAGATAGGCATACTCCAGAGCATCGTCTGTGCTACTTTGTGTTAGCTTTTGCATGCAGGTGTTTATTAGGTCATTATATACGGTGGATAATGCAGACCAGTCTACATTGCCATTACTATCGGTTACCTCATCTTTTTTGTGTTGTAGCATGTCTACAAGTTTTTGCAGGCTTTCTTTGTTGCGGGAAAAAAAGGCTACATTTGCAGAATCAAGAGCCCCCTCAGCTGCCTGTATAATGTTCTCTTTTGCAAATGGTGATGTTGCAAGATCTTCACTATTCATATCATGTAAAAGATACACAACAACCATGCGGGCAAGCTCGTAGGTGTCCTCAATAGCTTTCCCTGATGCATTGACCGCATATACCATGTTTACCATATTTTGCCTGTATTCCTGCTGCACAACCTCCTCATATAGCGCTAATAAACTTCCCCAATCAGGATACACTCCCTGTCCATTGCGTTCTTCTGTAATTTCCTGGTTATATATATTTTCCAGTATGCTTCCTGCTATAATTTCCATTGCCTGCGTGTATATGTCAGTATTCACTTCATCACACAGTGGCAAAAGTTTTTCAGCCTGCACATATCCACCGGTATAGTGTACAATGAGCACAATGGCATTGTT
>Ga0067045_1028130_pt1 | contig 42027 bp, 38 predicted proteins | sample TerdegcTABiofilm_FD_59184 | JGI IMG/M metagenome (GOLD analysis project Ga0067045, IMG submission 59184) | Combined Assembly of (Gp0054472, Gp0054536) Wastewater bioreactor microbial communities from Singapore -Terephthalate degrading... | reverse complement strand
TAGCTCGGTGATCAATAAGATTATTTTCCCGCAGCTAAGGACAGTACAAAATAAAAAATATAAAATACAAAATAAAATCGGCAGCAACCGAGCTTTAGCTCGGTTTATTTTCTTTTATTGAAAATTTATTCTCATTTTATTTTTTCTAAATAATAATCTTTTATCCACCGACCTGAAGGTTGGTGGCTACTGGTTTTTATTTTATATGATTTTTTCTGCGCGAGAATCATCCTCACCCCATCCAAAAAATTTAAGTGGTTATCGTCCTGAAAATTTTCCAGCCCACATTACATTCTTATTGAAAAATTTTTTGCAGGTATTTATATTTTGATAAAATTAGTTGCGAGGCATAAAAAACTAGAACAAAAATATTTTGAAAAACATACTGTTTTTTTTTAGATATTTTTCTTTTTTCAGTAAAAAATCAAAGATAATATCATGATGATATTTAATCTTATATTTATATGGCACCAATTGCTTTACATTTTCTTTTACCTACGCTAATAATTCTTCAATCATGATGATATGCAAAAAATAAGTTAGCAAAAATTATTTTTTATCTTCTACTTTTGCAGAGATTTTAAAATTTAACAAAAAATTTTATCGATGATCGTTTATCAAGGAAAAACTTACGACTTCTGTAATGATGTTAGATTCAACAGAATTACTGATATAATGGAGAATAATTTTTATAATCAACGCGGTTACCGACCTCCCAAAAATGAAAAAAGAGCTTGGCAGAATTCTTTATCAAGAATAGCTGATCTAATCCAGATAGCTGAATTGAAGGACAATTTTATAGTTCTTGAATATGAAATCCCTTATAATCAAAGTCGACTTGATTGTCTTTTATATGGAGAAGACGAAAATAAGATTTCCCATATCGTTCTAATTGAATTGAAACAATGGGAATCAGTGACGGCACTTCCGGATGAGGGAAACTTCAAAGTTGAAACATTTATTGGTGGAAAGGAACATATTGTTATTCATCCTTCACAGCAAGTAAAAGGATATCATCAATATTTATATGATTTTATCAGTGAGTTCGAAAATCCACCTCCATTGAAACTCTTCAGTTGTGCTTATTGTCATAATTACAGTAAAAAAAATAATTCTGGTTTATTAGATCCAATTTATGAAGAACTCATAAAGCAACATCCACTATATTGCAAAGAAGATGTCGAAGAAATTGCTAAAGAACTAAAATTACGTCTTAATAATGGAAAGGGTTTTGAAATATTTAATCGTTTCATCCGCAGTTCCATTAAACCCTCAAAGAAGCTTCTAGATAATATTCACCATGTTATAAAAAATGACGTGCGCTATTCACTTATTAATGAGCAACTAATTGCAAAAAATATGATCTTATCTAAAATTAAAAAAATTAAAAAAAATAAAATTAATAAAGCTGTGATTATTGTGAGAGGAGGACCAGGAACTGGAAAGTCTGTTATTGCTCTTAATATTTTGGCAGATTTGGCTTTAAAAAGAAACTATGTCTTGTATGCATGCAAGTCAAAAGCTTTCCGAGATGGTTTAAGATCTTTCGTAGGAAAAGAAGCAAGAAATTTATTCACCAATCTCTACTCGTTAGTTCCAAGACGTATAAAAGAAAATGAAATAGATGCTTTGTTTATAGACGAAGCTCATCGAATTGAGAAAACAAGTAATAATAGATACATTCCAATTGAATATCGTACAGATATGTCACAGATAGATCAGCTCATAAGATGCGCAAAATTATCAGTATTTTTTATTGATGACCTCCAGATAGTTCGTTCATCAGAGATTGGAAGCACGGAATTAATAAAAGAATCTGCCAGAAAATTCAATGCTCAAATTGACGAGGTTGAATTACATTCACAATTTCGATGCATGGGATCGAATGATTATCTGGATTGGGTAGAATCAATTCTAGGTTATAAACAAATACAGAAAAAGTTTAAAATTACTGGAGAATTTGATTTTCGAATATTTGAAAGTCCTCATCAATTATATGAAGAACTTAAAAAGAGAGAATTAGAAAAATCCAACTCAGCACGTTTAACAGCGGGGTATTGTTGGAAATGGAGCAATCCTTTGCCTGACGGAACACTTGTTAAGGATGTCGTTATTGGAGATTTTGCAATGCCTTGGGAAACTAAAGGAGAGCGAAGCATAAGCGGCTATCCCCCTTGGTATGAATGGGCCTTTAAACCTAAAGGTTTTGAACAGGTTGGATGCATCTATACAGCACAAGGTTTTGAATTTGATTACATAGGTGTAATTATCGGTGATGATCTGTATTACGACTCAAAGACAGATTCTCTTAAATGCGACATATCTAAAACTGCTGATCCAACATTAAAGAAAGACAAAGTAAACTTTGAAAAGTACGTTAAAAATATATATCGTGTTCTCTTAACACGCGGAATTAAAGGATGTTACATATATTTCGTAAATAAGGAAACAAAAAATTATTTTGAAAAATATATTGAATAAACAGATTAATTTTGAAAGAATATTTGATATGTTAATCGTAATTGACTTTGAACCTAGGTAGTTAATTTTTTTGCTACTATGTTAAAAATAATTTTGTTTAGATTATTATATCTAAATTCCTTTTCTTTAATATAGAACAAATAATTAATATTTTATTGCCTATGAAAATCACTCGTATTCTCATTTTCGCATTTATCTTCTTATCCCTCATCTTCCATCATACCACTCTGGCTCTAAAACCGCAACGCGATTATTTGGCGCGGCCATCGGATTATGGTATCATGTATCGGGAAGTGGTGTTTACCACCAGCGACGGTCTGTCCATCAAGGCCTGGTTTTATCCCGCACAGGACACCACCGGTATCGCCAATGAGCTGATCGGACGACTTCTGCCGGTTCCCCCGGAATTGAAGCGAGCAACCCGTCCCTATTCTGTGCCCGACAACCTCAGACATCCCACCGTGGTCATCTGCCTGGCCGATGCCGGAAATATGCAGTTTCTGATTTTCTATGCCTACCACCTGTTTACCCGCGGATTTAATGTCCTTACCTTTGACTGGCGAGGATTCGGGGAATCATCCGACTGGCCGATTGATCCGGATCACCTCTCCTACACGGAATTTCTGCTTGACTACCAGGCGGCTCTGGATGGAGTTAAAAAATTCCCGGAAGTGGATTCTACCCGGATCGGATTATTCGGCTATTCCACCGGCGCTTATCTGTCCTTCGCCATGGCCACTCACCGTCAGGATATCACCGCCCTGGCCTGCCGGGCACTGATGACCTCTTTTAAAGATTTGTTGTCGGTCATTGCTCCCCTCGACACCACCCGTCATTTTAAAGCCCCACCGCATTATCCTCCACACCTCGAACCCATCCAGGCTGCCGAACAGCTGAAGATTCCGGTACTGCTTATCGTGGGTGAAAAGGATAACCGCACACCGGTCTGGATGTCCGAGCAGGTATATAACAAACTCACCGCCGCTAAGGATTTATGGATTGTCCCCGGCGCGGAGCATGGCGGGATGAATGGACCGGAATCTTATAACTACCCGGAATTTTTTATAAGGCTGGCAGAATTTTTTAAGAAGTATCTGATGAAATAAGAGCATCTATTCGAAAATACGATTATTTTTTTCATAACAATCAGTATAACTTTTTATAAAATAGGCAGCACGGTTCAATTTAATCAGACCTTTGACCGTAAATAATGAAAACAGCCATTGACCAGATATTCCATCGAAAAATTCCCCATCACCATCGATATTTGCGCGGTTGGAAAAAGAAACATCATATGGCAGCACAGATAGAAAGTGAGAACCACCGAGAGCGAGTAAATATGAATCCTTTATCATAACGGAAAAGGTAGGTTTATCTGTCCTTCTAAAAAGGATACATCTATTTGAAATTATCCTTTTAAAAAGGCTGCTTTACCAGAAACCCACTGGGGATGAAAGATAGGATAGAGATCCGGGATGAGTTGAGTATGAAGGTATTGCTCGACCACGATGTGATAAGCGGAGCCAATATAACGCGATCGATCAGGAAGTTATGTGAAAATAGATCAGGTGGAATGGAATTAAAAAAGCTTTACCAGTAAAGTGGTGTTTATATCTAATCTGCTTCTTACTATTTAGCGAAAAAAAGAAAAAATTATTACCAGGCTTGAACCTAGAACTTCTTACCGAACGCTATTTCTCATCCATTACCTGAGAGATTTCTTCTTATAAATCACCTTCCAATTTCCAGCAGTTTTACATGGTAAATTGAACGGAAATGTGATATATTCATACCAACTTATCATATCATAATAGGAGGTAATATGAAAAAAACCTTCCTGTTTTTATTTCCATTCATTCTGATTTTTATTACCGGTATTTTCTGCAAGAAATTTGAAAAGCCTACTCCCCCGCCCGGCCAATTAAGCAAGGTGCAGCTGGAGGTTCTCACTGCCATTCCCCTGGAGTATGGAAAATTAACGGCGGTTACTGCCCATGCCCAATACGAAGGCTGGGCGCAATTGTGGTTTGTAGACAGCCTGCAAACTATCCGCATGGTTCGGGTGCAATTCCATACCAACCGGATCCATGAACAAGTATTAGTCATCCCTCGCCAATAAGGAAAGGAGTGATTCATGACCGAGCAATTTTATAAACTGATCTATCGGGTGCTTTTCCTGATATCCTTCATCCTCCTGCTCCTGGCGGTTCTTGACCGGATTCTGCTTATGTTCGGGTATACTCTGAGTTTCATTACAATAGGACCGGCCAAACTTTTACAATATGCTGGCATATTTGCAATATTCACCATCCTCATGCTCTTACGACAAATCCGAGATCAACAGAAAAAGTAAAAGTGGAGCACTTCCGAATGAGGTGAATGGGAGCAGATGAGGTTTTATCACTTTGAGCGCGGCGAATGAGTGGGTTTTAAAAAATCAGCGCGCCAGAAGGGACTCGAACCCCTAACCCACAGCTCCGTAGGCTGTTGCTCTATCCAATTGAGCTACTGGCGCGAAAGAATTTTTTAAATTTTATACTTTATAATTAACAGCAAAAAGATAAATGAAAAGTGGAGATAAATCAACTTACTTTTTCGAATTATAGGTGTTGAAAAAAAGGATTTGTTCTAAGTTTTTTTTCGATCTTTTTGCTTTAAGTAGTTCTGTTGGGTAACCCAGTGCCAGTAGAGCGACCGGTTTCCAGCTGCGCGGCACGGCTAAAAATTTTTTCGCCTTGCGGGCATTGAACCAACCGATCCAGCAACTGCCCAATCCTAAACTGGCAGCCTGCAACACAATATGCTCGCCAGCAATACCCAGATCGAGCAAATAATATTGGGTCCCCTGAATTTCTTTCCCAATCCGATGGGCGATAAAATCCAGTTCGGCAAACATGGCAATAATGACCGGCGCTTTTTCTGCCCAGCGGGTGAATCGATAAATTCCAGAAAAGGCTTTCTGACTGAACTGGCGAATCTGCTCCGAATCATCCAGCACCACAAATCGCCAGGGCTGGACATTTTCAGCCGAGGGAGCCACTCGCGCCGCCTCAATGCAGGTGATTATTTTTTCCCGTTCCACCGGACGGGGTTGAAACTGCCGCACACTGCGACGGTTTTTCACTAAAGCAAGGAAATCTTTTTCAATGATCTTAAAATCCAGCTCATGTGATGCCATCAAAACATCTCCTTAATTTTTTTCTTCCGTTCAACGAGCGTGTGGAGAAGGGAAGAAAAGATACAAGAGACAAGATACAAGAGACAAGAGACAAGAGGTAAAATACAAACTTTTATTATCATTGCGGTTTAAAATAAACAAAATTTATAAAAGAAGTACCATAAGAAAAAAGCTTTTTAGACGAATTTGTAATAAGTGAAAGCCGGGTTCGATATATATTTTGAAATGGTATTCACCATAAGAAGAATGAATTTGTGAGAATCGATATGTCTTCAATACCTCGCTTTTATCTCTCGAGGCATAAAATTATGTGATACAGTTAATATCATCGGGATAATGTTTTACTGGCTACTAAGGTTAAAAGAAGATTAAATAAGGTTATACAAAAAAATTAAAAACCTTATTCTTTTACTTTAACCTTAGTAGCATGATGAAGAGTAAAAACTGCCGACCTTATTACCTTATTTGAAAATGAATCATAAAAAAAATGAATTAAAAAAAATTTTTCAGGTATTAAGGAGAGTACATCGAGCTGAAGCTCGATGATTACAAAATTTCACCTATAAATTATATACTGCGTAAGGCTCCACACTTCATGGCGCTCTCGGCAGGATAAATTACGACAGAGTAACCATTTTCATTTCGCGTCATCGAAATCTACAGTTTAGAACTATTGGAACAAAAAATTTTGAATAAGGGTTCTATACTCTTAAATTTGAAAATGAAAATTGAGAAGGAGATGGAGTATGTTTTTCTGGGATTCAACCATGCTTCTTATCATTCCTGCTTTATTACTGGCCATCTATGCTCAGTTTAAAGTGAAAGGAACCTATTCCAAATACAGTCAGATTTACAATGCCCGACGCATGACCGGCTATCAGGCAGCGGTGGAATTGCTGCGCATGAATGGCATCGGGGATGTGGAGGTGGAAGAAACTGAAGGAACCTTAAGCGACCATTATGATCCGCGAATTAAAAAGGTGCGGTTATCGACTACTAACTTTCGCGGTGCATCATTAGCCTCTTTGGCAGTGGCCGCGCATGAAGTTGGTCACGCCGTCCAACATCATAAAAACTATTTCCCCCTGCAGGTGCGACACGCTATTTTGCCAGTAACTAATTTTGGGTCCTGGCTGGCTTTTCCGTTATTCTTCATCGGTTTCTTTCTACAAACTCCCTTCTTGATGGATTTAGGAATTGTACTCTATGCCGGAGTGGTGCTTTTTCATGTGGTTACGCTGCCGGTGGAATACAATGCCAGCAACCGCGCCTTGCTGCAATTAGAATCGCATGGATTTTTAACCACTCAGGAAGTGGGAGGCGCAAAAAAGGTTCTCAATGCCGCCGCCTTAACCTATGTGGCAGCTACCGCCGTCGCACTGATGCAGTTGATCAGATTATTGTTGATCCGCGGAAATGATCGCTAATTGGACAACTTATTTTACACATTAAAATTGGACGAAATAATTAAATGAATCTTATTAAAAAAATTCTAATCACCGTCACTTCTCTACTCATCATTTCAGCCGCCGTGTATTTGATGGTAATTTCTTATCAGAAGCAACAAGCAATGCAACCTGCTGCTCAAGAAGAAGAGAAGATTCCGCCAGAAACCGAAACGCCAGTAGATACCCTGCTTCTTCCCCCTCCGCCAGCAGATTCCACACCAGTACCTTCACCGCCGGCTCAGGTGCCGGGAGAAAGCCTCCGCTGGCAAAGGCTTCCTGAAGAACAGCGCCAGCTCAATACCGCCAATTTCCCCTCCGGAAATCCCAATCCGATATTCATCACCGCCGCCGAAAGAATCCTGCCAGCCGTCGTTACGGTGCAGAGTGAAATGATTAAAAGTATCGTTCCCCAGGATGATACCCACAAATTCTTCTGGGAGAAGAAAGACGAAGAGGATATGGAGTTTTTCCGGCAAGGAACTGGCTCCGGAATCATTATTACTCCCGATGGTTATATTCTGACCAATTATCATGTGGTCGAAGGCGCTGCCAGTTTCAACATTATTTTATATGACCGGCGGGAATTCAAAGCGCAATTTATCGGCGGGGATCCTAACACGGATGTGGGACTGATTAAAATAAATGCTTCCGATCTTCCCACTGCTTTCATGGGAAATTCCGACAGCATCAAAATAGGCGAATGGGTGATGGCGGTGGGGAGTCCACTGAATTTTTCATCCACCATCACCGCCGGAATTATCAGCGCTTTGGGTCGCAATATTCGTATCATCGATAGTGAGTATAGCGTGGAGAATTTTATTCAAACCGATGCGGTGATCAATCCCGGTAACAGCGGCGGAGCCCTGATTAATCTAAATGGGGAGGTGATCGGCGTGAATACTGCCATTGCCACCCGTACGGGTTTATATCAGGGATACGGATTTGCCATCCCCATCAATCTGGCCATTAAAATTGTGAACGATATTCTCACATTTGGAGAAGTTCGACGGGGATTGTTGGGAGTATCGATCACCGACGTTAATAGCAGAGTAGCTAAAGGAGTGGGTTTAAGTCGTCCTCGTGGCGTTTTTGTGCAAAGTGTGCAACCGGGACGCGCCGCCGAACAGGCTGGACTGCAGGCCGGGGATGTGATTTTAACCGTAGATGGAAATGAGGTGGTGTCGGTGAATGATCTTCAAATTAAGATTGCCAGCAAACGTCCAGGACAGATGGTAAACCTTAAAGTCTGGCGAAATCGCAAGGAACTTGACTTCCAGGTGAAATTAGGTCAGGCTCCGGTACAGCAAGTGGCGAGTAATGATAACAATCAAAAGAAAAAATTATATAAAAATCTGGGAATGGAAATCAGAGACCTGACCAGTGCGGAACAAAAAGCATTTGATCTCGAGATCGGTGTGTACGTTGATAATGTCCGAAGCGGCAGTCCGGCCAATAAAGGAGGCGTATTTCCGGGATATGTCATTCACCAACTTAACGGTGAACAGGTCAAAGGAAAAAAAGATTTTGAAGCCAAATTGCAGAAGATCAAACGTGGTGAGGTCGTCAAACTTACCTGTCGCCCGCCTGGTTTTCGGGATAAAAATGATGACCGGATTTTATTTGTGGAGATTGATGAGCCTTAGTAAACAGTTAATAGTTAATAGTTTATAGTTTATAGTTTATAAATAGTGAGCGTATTTCTCTCCGTCTACTGATGGACATCCAGGCCGGAGAACTGTCTCCGCCCAGAATTCCCTGAAGGATAAAAATTAATAGGATTCTACCGACATACCTATTTAGTATTTAGTATCTTGTATCTTGTATCTTGTATCTTGTATCTTGTATCTTGTGTCTTGTATCTTGTGTCTTGTGTCTTGTATCTTGTATCTTGTATCTTGTATCTTGTAATCTTCCATTCTCACGCAAAGGTCGCAGAGGGATAAAATCAATCACAGTATACCAGCTTTCCATTCTTGACTACCCCTATTTACTTTTCATAAAAACAATTTCTATTTCTCAGAATCCGACTATTAAATTGACTCTCAGAGATATTTAGAATTAGCACAAATATGAAAACCGAAAAAATTGCTGCAATAGTTCCGGCCGCTGGAGCAGGTAAGAGAATGGGAAGCGAGATTCCCAAACAATTCATGACACTCATCGATCGGCCTGTGCTGGCCTGGACCTTAACCGCTTTGCAGAATATCCCCTGGTTGGATCATATCATCTTGACAGTGCCCGCGAATGATATTCAATTCACAGCAAATGAAATAGTTGGAAAATATCAGCTTACCAAAGTAAAAAAAATTGTCGCAGGCGGCGCAGAAAGAATAGATTCGGTGTATGCGGGTTTGCAGCAGCTTCCTGCAGATATCCCCTGGGTTCTGATCCATGACGGCGTTCGCCCTTTCCTTCGACCAGAATTATTACGAACCACCTTTGCAAAAGCTCAGGAAATCGGTGCCGCCATCTTAGGAGTCCCGGTGCGAGATACCCTAAAAAAAAACCACCAGCACCTCATTTACAGAACCGAAGATCGAGATCAATACTGGCTGATCCAAACTCCACAATTTTTCCGCAGCTCTACTTTACGCGAGCTTTATCCGCGTGCGCTCCGGGAAAATTTCCATCCGACTGACGACGCGGCTATTCTGGAACATTACGGACAACCAGTGGCGATCTGTGATGGCGATTATTATAACATCAAAATCACTACTCCGGACGATTTGCGCATCGCAGAAAAAATATTGCCTCTTTATTTTTCTGAAAAATCGCTTAAATGATATAATAATCAATTCATCCAAAGGTATTCAATCATGAAGCAACGTGCAGGAATTGGCTTTGATGTTCATCCTTTTGCTACCGGTCGCAAATTGATCCTGGGTGGAGTGGAGATTCCATATGAAAAAGGTCTGGCGGGTCATTCGGATGCCGATGTACTGCTGCATGCCATCGCCGATGCTCTCCTGGGTGCCCTCGCGCTGGGAGATATCGGACAACATTTCCCGGATACAGATCCTCAATTCAAAGACATCTCATCCGCCATCTTATTAAATGAAGCCTACGATCTGGTCAGGCAGGAAGGTTATGTGCTGAACAATCTCGACGTTGTCCTGCTTTTAGAAAAACCGAAGATTGCTCCTTACCTCCAGCAGATACAAAAAACGATTGCGGATATTTTCTGGTGTAATCCAAATCAAATCTCAATCAAAGCGACGACAACTGAGAAGCTGGGTTTTGTCGGACGAGGCGAAGGAGTGGCAGCTATGGCGGTGGTCATGCTACAGGAACGCAAGGACAGATAACATGCAGGAAATATTACATTCCTTAGAACACTCCTCTCCCCTTCTGGCTTACTCTTTATTGTTCGCCAGTGCTTTCATCGAAAATATTTTTCCACCCATACCAGGTGACACTGTTACCGTTGTAGGGGCTTACCTGGTGGGCAGAGGAATTTTAAATTTCTGGGGTGTGTATCTGGCGACCACTCTGGGAGGCGTGCTGGGTTTTATGACTCTTTTCACTATTGCTTTCTACGTGGAAAAGAGATTTATTGAAAAATATCAGCCGCGTTGGATCACCAGCACCCATATCGATCGAGTGGAAAGTTGGTTCAGAAAATATGGATATGGAGTCATTGTCCTTAATCGTTTTCTTTCCGGGGCGCGTTCAGTGATTTCTTTTGTAGCAGGTCTATCCAAATTGTCTCCTCCAATCGTTCTTCTTCTTAGCTTTATCAGTTGTGCCATCTGGAATGGAGTCCTGATTTACCTGGGTCTGCTCGTCGGGCAAAATTGGGAACAGATAATTACGGCTCTGAAGATATATAATCAGTGGGTACTGTTTATCATCATTATAGCGCTGGTGGCCTGGCTAATGACAAGGTATCTTGGAAAGAGAAAAACAAGAAGCGGGGTATAGTTAATAGTTAATAGTTAATATTTAATAATTAATAATTAATTGTATAGGTTCAGATGGAAATGGAATTTGAGTTTAAACGAAGAAAATTTAAAATGATTCATTTCTAGCGATGGTAAATCATTTTAAAGAAATGAATCAATATAAATTTTAAAAGTCCCAACCACTTATGCACTTTATACATTATTAATTATTAACTATTCACTCTTCCCGGTGTTTTGGCTTTTTTCAATCTTCGCCCAGGTATCGCGTAAAGTCGCGGTTCGGTTAAATACTAACTTCCCGCTCGCGGCTGCTTTGCTGTCCACACAAAAATACCCATTTCTTAAAAACTGAAAACGACTGCCGGCGGTAGCATTTTTAAGGGATGGTTCCACGTAGCCCGACACGATTTCCAGCGAACGAGGATTAATATTGACCATAAAATCCTTTCCTTCCGGTACTTCATCAGGATCGGGTTTTGTAAATAAATAATCATATAATCGGATCTCAGCGGGAATCGCATGCGGAATTGATAGCCAATGCAAGGTACCTTTTACTCGACGCCCACCTGCTTCCTCGCCACTGCGGGTGGCAGGATCGTAAGTGCAGTGAAGTTCAACCATCTGTCCTGTTTTTTCATCTTTCACCACTTTTTCACATTTAATAATGTAAGCATGTTTCAGGCGCACTTCTTGCCCGGGAGCCAGCCGGAAAAATTTTTTTGGAGGATTTTCCCGGAAGTCTTCCCGTTCAATATAGATCTCGCGAGAGAACGGTATTTTTCGGGTACCCATGGATGGATCTTCCGGATTATTAATGGCTTCGAGTTCTTCAACTTTGCCGGCAGGATAATTATCGATGATCACTTTTAAAGGACGCAGGACCGCCATGACCCGCGGGGCACGCTTATTTAAATCTTCCCGCAAGCAATGCTCCAGCAAAGCGACATCCACCACACTATTGCTCTTGGCTACACCGATACGCTCACAGAAATCCCGAATGGACTCCGGCGTATATCCACGGCGACGGAGCCCTGAGATAGTCGGCATACGCGGATCATCCCAACCATCCACAATCCCTTCCTGCACCAACCGTAAAAGTTTACGTTTGCTCAATACTGTATAGGTCAACTCCAGACGGGCAAATTCAATTTGTCGCGGTGCATGAATCCCCAGCTGCTCAATAAACCAATCATACAATGGCCGATGATCTTCGAATTCCAGGGTGCATATAGAGTGAGTAATTTTTTCGATGGAGTCTGACTGACCATGCGCCCAATCGTACATCGGATAAATACACCACTTGTCACCGGTGCGATGATGCGGGGCATGCAGAATACGATACATCACTGGATCGCGCATATTGAGATTGCCTGAACTCATATCAATCTTGGCCCGTAAAACCTTTTCACCATTTTTATACTTCCCGTTTTTCATCTCCTCAAACAGACGAAGATTCTCTTCCACCGAACGATTGCGGTAGGGACTCTCTTTCCCCGGTTCGGTCAGGGTACCGCGATATTCGCGAATCTCATCCGCCGACAAATCATCCACATAGGCTTTACCGGCTTTTATCAGTTGCACCGCCCATTCATAAAGTTGATCAAAATAATCTGAAGCATAGAATAGCCGGTCTTCCCAGTCAAATCCCAGCCAGCGAACATCTTCCTGAATGGAGCGAATATACTCTTCCTCTTCTTTGAGCGGATTGGTATCATCAAAACGCAAATTACACAAGCCATGAAATTCCTGGGCCAACCCAAAATTCAAAGTGATGGATTTTGCATGACCAATGTGAAGATACCCATTCGGCTCGGGAGGAAAACGAGTGTGCACTCTTCCCCCGTATCGATTGGATTCCAGATCCGCCATTATAATGGCACGAATGAAATTCGGTGGGACATTCACCTTCGGTTCAGGATTACTTTTCAAGGTCTGTGACCTGTGTTCCGGATTTTCCGCTTTATTTTCCTCTTCTTTATTCATAGAAAACAAACCTCTGATTTTTTCTTTTTTTATCTTTTAATTTAAGCAATTTATTCTGATTTAAAAAATTAAACCAAAAATTGTCATCGATCTATCCTCCACTATTTTATTTTTAAAAAAGTGGGATCAGAACCCATCAGCGAAATTTTGATTATACCACTTGAAAAAAAGAGGACATATTTGTAATATTCATAAATAATATGAATGAGATGACAGCCATAGTTCGAACTCGTTTTGCACCCAGTCCTACTGGATTTCTACATGTAGGTGGTTTGCGAACCGCCTTGTATAACTATCTATTTGCCCGACATTATCAGGGACAGTTTATTTTACGAATTGAAGATACCGACCGTACCCGTTATGTAGAAGGAGCCATCGAAAATTTGATTCGAACGCTGCATCTGATGGGTATCCATTACGATGAAGGGCCAGATGGTGGTGGTCCTCATGCTCCCTACCTGCAATCTCAACGCACCGATCTTTATCAACGCTACGCTCATGCGCTTATTGAAAAAGGAGATGCATATTATTGTTTTTGCACGGCTGAACGGCTGGCAAAAATGAGAAAAGAACAAGAAGCCGCCCAGCAGCAACCCAAATACGATGGTACCTGTCGCCATCTTCCGCCTGAAATTGTAAAGCAAAATTTACATAAAGGAATTCATCGGGTAATTCGCCTGAAAATGCCCCAAACCGGTGAAACAGTATTCAATGATTTAATTCGCGGTGAAGTCCGAATCCAGAATGAATTGACGGACGATCAGATTTTGATTAAATCAGACGGTTACCCCACCTATCATCTGGCCAATGTAATTGATGATCATTTGATGAAAGTGACCCATGTGATTCGCGGCGAAGAGTGGTTATTAAGTGTTCCCAAACATTTGCGATTATATCAGGCGTTCGGATGGCAGCCTCCACAGATGGCTCATCTGCCCTTGCTCTTAAATCCAGATCGGTCTAAACTCAGCAAGCGGCAGGGCGATGTGGCCGTGGAAGATTTTCTGAAAAAAGGATATTTGCCAGAGGCCTTGATCAATTTTGTGGCTTTGCTGGGCTGGAATCCCGGGACCGATCAGGAAATTTTTTCCATGGGGGAACTCATTCAGCTATTCACTTTAGAGCGAGTAAATAAAGCAGCGGCAGTCTTTGATCTCCAGAAATTAAACTGGATGAATGCGTTTTACCTTAAACAAATGGATGAAAAAAAGCGAGTCCGATTTTTGCAATCCTTCTTACAGGAAGCAGGATATGATATCTCGGATGAAAATAAAACCAGGAAAATCATCGATGCCGTTTACAAGCGAATTTCCTTTGGAAAAGAGATTACCCGTGAAGCCGCGATATTTTATGAACCTGAACTGGAAATTCAGGAACAGGAAGCACGACTCATCCTCCGCCAGGAAAGTTCTAAAAAAGTACTCAGTACTCTTCTGGAAAAAATCAGAGATCTACCGGAGTTGGATGTAGAATCATTCAAGGATCTCATGAAACAGGTCCAGCAGGAAACCGGGATTAAAAAAGAGCAGTTATGGATGCCGGTGCGAGTGGCACTTACAGGAGTGACACACGGACCGGAACTACCGTTGGTTATCGAAATTTTTGGAAAGAAGAAGATTATCAGCTTTCTTATGCAAGCATTGGAGTTAGCCGGATAATTAGCCGTCCAGAAGAACAGTTCAAAGTAAGCTGGTGAGAAAGAATAAATATAATATCTGATAGTAAACATCTAAAAAGTAATGGAGAATTTATTGTGTCTTTGAAAATTGCCGTACTTCTTGGTGGGACCAGTGCAGAGCGAGATGTATCTTTGATCAGTGGACAGGAAATTGCGAAAGCTCTGCGACAAAATGGGCATCAGGTTCTGGCCATTGACTGTGCATTTGGTGATACACTGATTGAGGATTGGGAAAAAGATATTAATGAAGTAATCCGAACCGAACACTCTGACTTTGAACATCGAAAAAAAGAATTAGATCGCAATATTCTGAAAACTATAGACTTGTTGCTGCGTGAAAAAATCCAGGTGGTTTTTATTGCCCTTCATGGAGGATACGGTGAAAATGGGCAATTGCAGGCCTTGTTAGATCTGGTTAAAATTCCTTATACCGGCAGTGATGCATTAGCCAGTGGAATAGGGATGGATAAAAATATCAGCAAAATACTTTTCGAGAAGGCAGGAGTGCCCACCGCCCCCTGGATAAAAATTTCTGCCAACAAAATACCGCCGGAGGAAGAAATCGTTTCCCTTGGGTATCCACTGGTTATTAAACCTAATGATCAGGGTTCGACGGTAGGTTTAACAGTGGTCAAAGAACCCGCTCAATTATCCGACGCGATCAAAAAAGCTTTTCAATACAGTCAGGTGGTTTTAGGCGAAAAATATATTGCTGGCCGAGAAATGACGGTTTCAATTCTGGACATGGAGGCTCTACCCGTTATCGAAATCATTCCAGAACATGGCATCTATGATTATGAATGCAAATATCAGAAAGGAAAAAGTCAATATGTGGTGCCGGCCAAAATTCCGGCTGACGTAAGCAAGCAATTGCAACATTTGGGACTTCACGCATATCAAGCCCTCGGTTGTCGGCACTATGCCCGTGTGGACTTTCGACTATCGCTGGAGAACCAACCTTATTGTTTGGAGGTAAATACCTTACCCGGAATGACGGCTACCAGTCTGGTTCCTAAGGCAGCTAAAGCCGTAGGCATTGATTTCAATGAACTGGTGGAGAAGATTGTTCAAATGGCGCTAAGACAATAGGTCCATTATAAAAGATGTCAACAGGACAAAGGAAATAAGAACAAATAGCAACCGAGAAATAATAAATGGCGACTGACTATATTGTTGTATTTTGCACCGTTCCTGATGAGGACACCGCTCAAAAAATCGCCCACCAATTGGTGGAAGAGAAGCTGGCTGCCTGTTGTAATATTATCCCGGGGTTAAAGTCCATCTATACCTGGGAGAATAAAATTCAGGAAGATGCTGAATATCTGCTCCTGATAAAAAGCCGGCAAATGGTATTCAGCCGCCTTGAAGATCGAATTAAAGAAATACATCCGTATTCTATTCCAGAAATCATAGCTTTACCAATTATACAAGGAAATAAAGAATACTTAAAATGGATAGGCGAAAATGTCGAAGAAAGATGAATTACAGAAAGAACAAGAAGAGTATTGGCGGGAGGAAGTAGAGCAGCTTCGGGTGGATTCTATTCACAGCTCATCTGAGCTCGGAACAGAAGTATTGAATATTATTGAACGCTTTGTTCAAAAGCAATTGTACCGTAATCGCACAGAACTTTTCCAGTCCTACTCTAAATTGATGAATGCACTGGTGCGGTCTAAACCGTTAATGGCCCTTTTTTACACTTATAGCCACCGCATTTTCGATCGTATTGATTCACTGCCCAAAGAGGAGCGTGATATCCAGAAAATAAAAAAATTTCTGCTGGAAGAGCTACAAACTATTCGCTCCGAAATTATTACTCATCAAAAAGCCTTGAGCAAATTTTCAGCACGTCTGATTATGGACCAATACTTGGTGCTGACCCATTCAGCCAGCAAGGCTGTGGAAGCCGCTTTTTTGGAAGCCAAGAAACGCAAAAAACATTTTCGGGTAATCTGCACCGAAAGCCGTCCTCAGCACGAAGGAACACAATTCGCTCTTCGTCTGGCCAGGGCAGGTATTAAAACGACCCTTATTACCGACGCCGAAATGTGTGAAGCTATTCAGAAATGCAATTTTGTTATCACCGGTGCTGACCGAATTACCGAAACGTCTTTTATTAATAAAACCGGAACTTATACTGCTGCCATCCTGGCGAAAGAATTCCATATACCTTTTTATATCATTGCCGGAACTACCAAAATTTTGCCGAAACGAACTTATCCCGCTAAGTTTGTCTCCAGCCATGAATTTCAGATTTATGATAAAAAGGTGACCAATCTCACCATCGAAAATTTTTACTTCGAAGAGATTCCCTTATCGCTGGTACACAAAATAATTTGTGAGAATGGAATTTTTGAAACGGAAGAATTCAGCGAACGGTATTTGAATTTTTAATCCTCGTATGACTATGGTTCATATTATGCAAATGAGAGGAGAACGGTATTGAAAAATCTGACACAGCGTGTTCTGATGGCGTTGTGGGGGATCCCACTAATTCTTGCCCTCAGTTATCTGGGTGGTTACTTCTTTTTAGGATTGGTGCTATTGATCAACGGAATGTCATTGTGGGAATTTTATTCTATCTTTAAAAATCAAAATCTCCAGGCTTATCGTATTCCGGGTCTTATACTTTCCACGATGCTAATTCTTATCGCTTATTGGTTTCCAGGTGAAATCCTTTTTAATGCACTAATCATTACCCTGCTCATCGTTCTACTCATCCATCTCAGGATAACCCGGCCGAATTCATCTTCGAATACCACCTTAACCATTGCTGGAATTTTTTATATCACTGTTTTCCTGAGCACTTTATTACTGGTGCGTATGAATCTGAATTCCTGGATGGGCTGGCCTGGCTCTTCAAACCTGGCCGGCAGATTTTTTCTGCTCATCTGGATCAGTATCTGGATATGCGATACAGCTGCATACTTTGGGGGAAGAACTATGGGAAAACATAAATTAGCCCCCCTCACCAGTCCGCACAAAACAACCGAAGGAGCTATCTTCGGTTTATTGGGAGCACTGGCTACTTTTCACGCTCTAACTCCCTTCCTGATCCCCCAATTGCCCTCCCCTCACCTCTGGCTATCGGCTTTGATTGTGGGAATATTTGGACAATTAGGTGATTTAGTCGAATCGCGTTTCAAGCGGGATGCGGGAGTAAAGGACACTTCAACTATTTTACCGGGTCATGGTGGATTTCTGGACCGCTTCGATTCCTTAATTTTTGTTTCACCTTTTTTCTACCTTTTATTTTATTACCTCAAACCATGAGTCACTGACCTTATGTCAGGATATCATCTCATGTAAATAATTGTTTCAGGTGTGATTGTTCTAAACAGCAAAAATTTTCAAAATAGAGCGCTGGATAAAGGGACTAATTAAATCTATCCGATAGATGATTCAATTCGCATGTCAACACTTGGTTAAAAATTTATTACATTTTATCCGAGGATGAATAATACAGTCTTTATGGATCTTACCTCTGCTTATAGTTACTGTCAAAAAATTACGCAGTCTCATTATGAGAACTTTCCTGTCGCTTCCCTTTTCATTCCGGCCGATTACCGACCGCATATCTCTGCCATCTATGCCTTTGCCCGAACAGCTGATGATTTTTCAGATGAGAAGCGCGATCGGCAGAGTTTGTTGGATTGGCGGGAGCGTCTGCTCCGCTGCACCAGGGAAAAATCGGAACACCCTATCTTTCTGGCGCTGGGAGATACCATCCGGCGTTTCGATTTACCAGTGTCCTGGCTGGACGATCTTCTTACGGCTTTCTTGATCGATCTGGATACCAATCGCTATCAAACCATGGAAGATTTGCACCAATACTGTCGATATTCAGCCAATCCTGTCGGCCGCATCATCCTCTGGATTTTTGGTTATCGTGATAAAGAATTGATGCGTTATTCCGACTTCATCACTACCGCTTTGCAACTGGCCAATTTCTGGCAAGATATTTCAGTTGATATAAAAAAGAATAGGCTCTATATTCCCGCCGAATATTTGCGTAAATTTCAGGTGTCCGAGCCGGAAATTTTTGAGCAACGTATTTCGGATAATTTCGTACAGATGATCAATGAATTGGTCGATTATAACTTTAGACTTTTCAAACAGGGTTTCCCGCTGGTACAGAAAATAGAGGGGAGGTTGCAATGGGAAATAATATTAACCGTGGCAGGAGGTCTTGAAATTTTAAAAAAAGTAAAACATCATCTACCCCATCTTCTTCATAATCGACCCGTATTGAGCCGATGGGATTGGATGAAGATCATCGTTTCTCATTTGTTAAGATAGAAGATTTATGACTCAGCAAAAACAGCTCGCAAAAAAAAGCAGAAGTAATTTTTATTATGCCTTTTCGGTTTTACCGCGTGAGAAAAGAGAGGCCATTTATACCCTTTATAATTTCTGTCGTCAAACGGATGACATTGCCGATGGCAATATCTCCAAAAATAAAAAACAGAAGACCCTGGATTATTGGGAAAAGGAATTATTTCAGCAATTTAATCTGAACAACCACACTCGCTTTGATAAAATCTATAAAATTGCTCAGAAATTTCGCATACCGCTGGAGTATTTCGTGGAGCTGATCAATGGAGTAAGAATGGATCTCCTGCAGTCTCGTTTTCACTCCATCGATGATTTGATCAACTATTGTTATCGGGTGGCATCGGTCGTTGGTTTGATGAGCATTCAGATTTTCGGCTATCGGGATGAACGGGTAAAAGAATATGCGGTTAATTTAGGAATTGCTTTGCAGTTGACCAATATCATCCGCGATGTGGGTGTTGATGCCGAGCTGGGTCGGGTTTATCTGCCTCTGGAAGACCTGGATCGATTCGGGGTGAAAGAAAAAGACATCATCGATAAGAAGCAAAGTGTTCCCTTTCAACAATTAATGAACTATCAATGCCAGCGAGCCAAACTTTTTTATGAACGAGCCGGTCAATCTTTGCCCAACAGCGAACGCCGGAACATGATTCCGTCTCAGATCATGAAAAACATTTATTATCATCTATTGCATTTATTGGAACTCAGACATTTTCCAGTCCTGCAGCAAAAAGTGGAAATACCTAATTTGGTAAAACTAACCATTGCTCTCAGAACAGTAGTCACCGAAGCGGTTCTGAGCATATAACTCAGTTTTTACTCATTACTTTTTCGATAGCAATATTTTTTGAAACTCATCCCTACCTGAAAATTTTGTATGAAGGATAAAGTTCTCATCATCGGTGGTGGTGTAGCAGGGCTTTCGGCCGCTGTTCATGCTAGTGAGAAAGGTTTACTTCCCATCATAGTGGAAAAAAATCGTTATCTGGGAGGAAGAGTCAGGTCGCTGGAAACCAGCGATGTGGGAAAAACCATCGATAATGGTCAACATGTTCTTTCTGCGGCGTATGAGGAAACTCGCCAGTTTCTGCAAAAAATCGGATCACTGAAAAAAATCTTCTTTCAGAAAAATTTTCACGCATTATACGCGAAGCCTGGACAGCAGTTTTTATTTTTTCGAGCGGCTTCCCTGCCGGCGCCTTTTCATTTTTTTCTGCCACTTTTCACACAGCGCTCCTTTACCAAAATTCAGTTAAAAGATTTCTGGAATTTCTGGAAAAAATCCGTTTCAGTTTCCAATTGCAAATTAAAAAAAATGACCATCGCGCACTGGTTGGACGTCTGCCAGCAAAATCAGGACATCCGGGAATTTCTCTGGCGACCATTAAGTCTGTCCATTCTGAACACTCCCCTGGAGAGCGGATCCGCCTATCTATTGTTGAAAGCTCTGCACCACTCTTTTCTTAGATCTTATCGAAAGTCCGGTCTGGGAATTCCTCATACCTGGTTGTCAGAAATCTTTGCCGATCCAGCGGAAAAATTTATAACTCAAGCTGGTGGAGAAATTTTTTATCTCCACTCTGTACAGGAGATTCAGAAAATTTCATACCGTAAATGGCGGGTGCTCACCACCAAAAAAACTTTTGAAGTGCCATGGGTCATCTCAGCCATTCCACCCCATGCGCTTTCGACAATAATTTCAAACAGTGCACTCCCTGAGCTATCACTATTCCAAAGAAACCTGAATTCCTTCGAGTATCATCCCATTATTACTATCAACATTTTTTGCCAGAAACCTCTTAAATTTGATTTTCCAATCTTGCTTATTTCTTCACCAATTCACTGGATATTTCCTCATCCTCAGTCGGCCACCAGTTATGCAGTGGTAATAAGTGCAGCTGAACAATGGGTGGATAGCGATCGTGAGGAATTAATAGAGATGGTGGTAAAAGAATTTAAAAAATATTTAGGAATCGATTTAAAAAAAGATAATCAGCTGTTGGCTTACAAAATTGTGAAAGAAAAAAGAGCCACCATTGCTCAGACTCCCCACTCCCTGGCCTGGCGACCGACGACCAGAACAGAGCTCAGGCATTTTTATCTGGCTGGTGACTGGACCGCGACTGGTTTGCCAGCGACGATTGAAGGCGCTGTGCTCAGTGGAAAAAAAGCTATTGAGGCCATCGTGCAGGATCAGAGATAGGTAATTTTTTTATCACAAAAAAACTTTACCACAAATCAAAATTTTTTAGAAAATTATGGCGATTAATTTTTTTAACTCTTTTAAGCAATTAAGATTTTTTTATTATTTTATTAAATCCGACAAAGTTAATAATGGTAGTGCGAAAAAAAATCATCATCGATGGCTATAATTTAATCAAAGCTAATCCAGCTATTTTCAGTAAGATGTCCACTCTGGAATTGCAACGGATGCATTTGTTAAAACTTCTGAGCTCTGCACCGATTTTGCAGGGACATGAAGTCACAGTGGTATTCGATGGTCAATCTGATTCTCAGCAGACTCGGCTTCAAAAAAAGAATTGGATCCGCATCATTTTTTCAGGCAAGGACCTGGAAGCGGATGAAGTTGTTCAAAAATTGATACGCCAGCAGGCAACCAGAGAAAAGTTGGAAATTGTCAGTTCCGATCGGAAAATACAACGCACTGCCAGCGATCACCAGGTGATGACCATAAGTTCTCAGGAATTCTGGAAAATGTTGCAGCCGCATCCAGCGAAAGTTGTCAAATCTCCAGATGATGAAATAAACCCGGAACAGAATCTATCAAAAAAAGAACTCCAGGAGTGGCTGAAGATATTCCGCCATCGACAGAATTCAGTCGATAAAGACTGAGTAGGTTTTAAATGGATACTGCAAAAAATATATTTACTCATCATCGCTTATCTTTCAGGCAAAATAATCATATTCTGCTTAATAGCTCCACTCTCTGCTGACCGAAGCAGAATTTACTTCTCTCCTAAAATTGTTTTTGACCACATCGAAATTGTTCTTCATCATTTCATTTCATATGCTTTATTATTAAAATTAATAAAAACAACCATTATTCGTTCGCTTTAAAAAGAAAAGTAGTTGCTGATTTATAAGATTGATGTTAATTTTTTCCGTTTTTTTACAGAACATGACGAAACAGTGAATCATTGGATGGCATGAATGGTTTTCAATTTACAGATAGATTGGGGACAGAGTCTCAGGTGGTTTCTGCTGTTCATTGCTTATGCAGAGATCCATTTCCGTTTTCGCTTTTTGCCCAGTCGGCTTTTTCAGAAAGAGCCGGAGATTATCTTTGACCTGCCTCATCGTGGCCAGCATGGGAAACCAATCCCACTGTTCTTATTTGTGAAAGATGCGCACCGTTTTCCCATCCGGCTTCTAGAAGCTAAAGTCAATCTGACACATGTGCAGACTCAAAAAGCAACCCATGTTCAATTTCCATTACAGGCAGAAGTCACACAAAAATTCTTCACCAAAATTTTTAATCTTCCTGCGGCTAATTTTCCTCAACCCGGGGAATACCAGGTGCAGGTTCATTTGACATATATTGATCCCGCTCAAAAAGCAAAGAGTATGACACAAGATAATTATCGTTATATTCCGCATCATCCATTTTCAATTTTTGTTTCCCCTTATCCGCTGCCGGAAATGGAGAATTGGTATTGGGGAGATTTGCATGTGCACAGTAATTATACCGACGATCAAGTTGAATTTGGTGCTCCTATTGCGGCTACTGTGCTGGCAGCTCAGGCGGTCGGACTTCACTTTATGGCCGTCACCGATCATTCCTACGATCTGGATGACGACCCCGATAATTGTTTGGTAAATCGAATGGATATCCCAAAATGGATTGCTTTTCAAAAAGAAATAAAAAGCTGGCAGAGTGAACATCCTGAATTCATAGTTATTCCCGGCGAAGAAGTATCCACCGGCAATCATCGTGGTCGCAATATTCATTGTCAGATTTTAAACGATCCGCAGTTTCATCCCGGGAATGGAGATAGCGCTGAACGATTGTTTCGACCCCAGCCTACTCAGAAATTGACTGAATTGCTAGAGAAAAAATCTCGCAGTGCCCTGGCTATTGCTGCTCATCCCCAGGAGATTCCCCCATTATCACAGCGAATCATCCTGAAAAGAGGTAGCTGGAGTGTGAAGGACTGTTTCCATGAAGACCTTCATGCCCTGCAAATCCTGAACAATAGCAGTGAAAAATCCCTGCACCGCGGGGTGGAACTCTGGAAACAACTATTGCTAAACAAGCGCAAAATCGGAATCGTGGCTGGAAATGATGCTCATGGAAATTTCAATTGTTTCCGCCAGATCGCTATTCCTTTCCTCAGTATGGTATATAAAAAATATCATTTGCTTGGGCAGGTTCGAACCGCCGTACAAACCAATCAGTTTGATACATCTGGAATTTTAGAGGCCATTCGGCACATGCGGATGGTCATATCGAACGGCCCGCTCGCCCTGATAAGAGTAAAAGGAAAATCATCTGCTGAATTGGGCGATGAAATTCCCTTTCCTATCGAGAGTCGCCTGGTTGTTCATGGAATATCTATACCCGAATATGGTCACTGGAAAGAATTGCGTTTGTGTATGGGGGATTTTCAGCAGAAACAGGAAAAGATAAAAATCATTCCTATCACCAGAGCTAAGTTAGAAATAATTATGGAATTCGATTTAAAAGAATTGTCTGCTGATTACCTTCGTCTGGAAGCTTATACGCAACGGAATCAATATAAATATTTTTGCCTGACGAATCCAATCTGGTTCATCCGGGAGTAAATGAGAGTGTTGAATATCCTTAAATATTACGCTTTCATTTTTTTTCTGGTCTTTCTGACTTCCATTTCTTTCAGTCAGGATGTTCTGCATTTTCCGGTTCACATCGATACCGTAATCATTGTCGGGAATGAGCATACCAAAACTCATGTTATTTTGCGTGAAATCCCCTACCATTTTCCGGATACCCTTTCTGAAAAAGCGGTGTTACAAATAAAAAACCGGATTCAGAATTTATTTTTATTCAATAGAGTTGAAGTAGAGATTCGTCAACTGGAACAGAAAAATATTTTACTGATTTTTTTAACCGAAAGTTGGCATGTGTTCCCGGTTCCACTGCTGTTCATCAACGAACATGACTGGAACAAATTAAGTTATGGTGTGCAATTGACCCATTATAATTTCAGGGGAAGAAATGAAAAATTAAAAATCGGTGGTTGGTGGGGATATAACCCTGCTTTTTTCGCCAATTATTTTAATCCATGGATTGGCCAGAATGTCCGCCTAATTTTAGGAATAGGAATTTCCAAAAGAAAAATTGAAAATAAGATATTTCCAATCAAAGAAGACCGGTTGATCTGGGATGTGACCCTCGGTCGGAAGTTCAGCCTGAATTTTGAAACTCAATTCAATTTTGCTCTGCAGAAAATAAAACTTCCTTCTGACTATCAATCATACACCATCTCTAAAAATGGGACGGATTTCGTTCCGGTTCTCACCTGGCAATTGAAATGGGATAAACGAGATTTATATGAATATCCTAAAAATGGATTTCTGATCGTTCACAATTTCCGCAAATTTGGTTTTACTACCCATCAACCCGATTTCTGGCGATTTGAATTTGACAATCGTTTGTATCTCCCAATTTTTCAAGAACTCTCGCTGGGATGTCGGGAACTGCTCGTGGTTAATGAAGGCAAGATGCCCATCTATCAACGAGTTTTTCTGGGATTCGAGGAAAGAATCAGGGGCTATTTTTATGAAGTATTCCCCGATCCCAGCCTCCATCAGACATACACGTCAACGAACATCTCCCTGAGCAGTTTGGAACTACGTTTTCCAATCTTGCCCATCCGCTACTTTTCTTTTAAAGATGGCCCTGTTATACCCAGTCTCTATCGCGATTTAAAATTCGGTATCAGTGCTGGAATCTTCATGGACAGCGGGATTGTATGGCAACATCAAAGAGAGGTAACTTTGAAAAATTTTTATACCGGTTATGGAATTGGACTGCATATTCATCTGCCATATGTTCAGCTTCTGCGTATAGAAATGGCGATCAACGATCACCATCAGACACAAATGATTGTTGATGCAGCAGCAAGTTTTTAAATCCTGAAAAGTGGGAGTGGTTTTTAATGGAGCTGTTTTACATTTCAAATTTCCAGCCTGGACAATCGGAGCTTATTTTATCGGAGGAAGAATCTCATCATGCCCGAAGTGTGCTGCGGAAAAAGAAGGGGGCTACTCTTCAACTAACGGATGGAAAAGGTCATCTCCTCTCAGCCATCATTAAGAATAACCGTGGAGCTCAGTTAATCCTGCAGCTACAACAGCAAAAAAAAATTGAATTCCCATCGGAAAATCTCATCGAAGTTGCACTTTCTACCATTCGTCCTAATCGCATGGACTGGGCAGTTGAGAAATTGACTGAACTCGGCGTCCAAACGATTGTTCCGGTGCATTGCCATTATACCAGTTATCGATCATTAAAATTAGACCATCTTCGTAAAGTGGCCATTAGTGCCATGAAACAATCGGAGCAGTTTTATTTGCCTGAGATCAAACCGCCGACCCCTTTTGAGAAATGGATAAAAGAAATCTCTGAAACATCAGGACCAAAGTTTTTAGCTCATTTCCAACCGGAGAATAGCTATGTTTTACCAGCACTTAACAGGCAGGAGAAAATTTATATTGCGGTGGGACCGGAGGGAGGATTTCATGCCGATGAGGTCAGTCAGGCGAAAAAATTCGGATTTGAAATCCTTTCATTAGGGCAGACTATTTTGCGAACCGAGACCGCTGCCATCAGCACCGTCATCCGATTAAAGATCTTGAAAAATTTATGATGATCCTCTTTCTTCAAAAATAATGATCATTTTTTTTATTTTTCATTTTTACTTCCTCTAATGAACTCACATCATTTGAATAAGCGCTTCGGCTTTAAAACTCACTTTTTATAAAGAAAAAAGAGAAAAAGATGGTAGCAACAGCAATAATGAGGTTAGTTGCCGACGGCTGCTTTTTTTTCACGGTGACTGGCTAACAGAGAAAATGCAATTCCAATTGACAAAATACTGGCAATGATGGCTAAAGATATAAGGGTTGGGATTTTATAAAAATGAGAGAGCAGCATTTTCATTCCCACATACATTAACACAAAAACCAGACTCAATTTCAAATATCGGAATTTATCCATCATCGAAGCCAGCGCAAAGTAGAGCGATCTCAAACCCAGGATAGCGAAAACATTGGAAGTGAATACGATGTAGGGATCGGTGGTGATAGCAAAGATGGCCGGAATTGAATCAATGGCGAAAAGAACATCCGTGCTTTCGATTACCAACAGAACCAGAAATAAGGGCGTGATGGCCTTTCGCTTACCCACATGACTAAAAAATTTTGATCCTTCATAGTCCTTTGTCACTGGATAAATTTTCCTGGCCAGGCGAACTAACAGATTTTTATCCGGTTCTATTTTTTCATTGCCAGTAAAAAGCATCCGGATGGCAGTGATAATCAGTAAAATTCCCAGCACATAGATCATCCAGTAAAATTTGTTAATGAGGGCGATGCCGGCAATGATCATAATTCCGCGCATGATCAATGCTCCCAAAATACCCCAGTAAAGTACGCGATGCTGATAAAGAGCAGGCACATTAAAATAGGCGAAGATCATGGCAATGACAAAAATGTTGTCCAGACTCAACGATTTTTCGATTATATAACCGGTAAAATACTTTAATGCCGCATCTTCACCAGAACTCACGTGTAGCGAGGATTCTCCAATTCCCAGCCAGTGATAGCGATAGGCATAGTATATAAAAATATTGAACAAGAGCGCCAGAACGATCCAGAATAACGTCCAGCGCAGGGCCTCCCGCGTTTTAATGCGATGCATGGTTCGATGGAAAACTCCTAAATCCAGAGCCAACAACAGGACAATCAATACCAGAAATCCAATCCAGAATAAAATCATCTGCCTATCTTTCTTATTTCACCTTGCATCTTGATCATGGGTAATTCTTCTGTCACATTTCTTTTCATACATTTCTAATCTCACTATCATGAACTTATAGAAATTTTGAAAGTTGATCAACTTTTTTATCAAAAATACCATTAATATAACTGTGGTAGATTTTTTATTTTTATCGAACAAGAAATCTATTTTCTAAACAATTCTACCTGTGTATATTTCAACACTTTTAAAGCCAGAGTGCGCTATATAATCAATAGTACTAAATTGAAATGATAAATAATGTCAACAAATTCAAGTAGGTCCGATTGCATCTTCTGCAGAATCATCGCACAACAAAGTCCGGCTCGAATAGTTTACCAGGATGACCAAGCGGTAGCCTTTCACGATATTCATCCGCAAGCACCAGTCCACATACTGATTGTACCACGCAAGCACATTTCCAGACTCCAGGATCTGGAAGCAGACGATGAAAGTTTGATGGGACATTTGCTCTATCTCGCGAAATTACTGGCCGAAAAAGAAAATCTTGCTCAACATGGATATCGACTGGTTATCAATAACGGGCGCTATGGGGGACAGGCCATCTTCCACCTGCATTTCCATCTGTTGGGAGGTAGGCCCATGCGCTGGCCGCCAGGGTAAAAAATCGCTTTTTTACCGCCTCTGTGCTAAACATATGCTCATAAAAGATTAGAGCCAGATCACAATTCTTCATTCGTAATTGCATTATCATAGAAAATAGAATTATTTTGGAAAGGTCAATAACTTAACCGGACATGTGATTCACTGGAGAAATAATGAAAACAATTCTGTTACTCTTTTCAATTTTTTTATGGGGGATTTTTTCATCTGCCCTGGCAGATCAATATCAAATGATCAGAGTCTACATCAGCTCGGCAAACGATCTGGACAGAATCGTACAGAGCGGTATCGACCTGGAAGGCAGTCGCTATAAGCGGGATACGTTTATCGATCTACAGGTTTCCATGGCTGAGAAGCAGATGCTGCAGGAAATAGGACTTCAAACGGAAGTCCTGATTGATGATCTGGAACACTACTATGCTTCCCGCCTGGAAACCAGAGCGGGCGAAGGTTTTGGTTACGGTTCAATGGGAGGATATTATACCTACAGTGAAGTGATGGCTAATCTGGATTCGATGATTAATTTATACCCTCAACTGGTCTCTCCCAAAGATACCATCGGATACTCTATCCTGGGAAAACCAATTGTAGCTGTTAAAATAAGCGACAATCCTACTCTCAATGAAACAGAACCTGAGGTTCTTTATACCGGCTTGCATCATGCCCGAGAACCGGTAAGCATGATGAATATCCTTTATTACATGTGGTACCTGCTAGAAAATTATGGCAGTGATGCCCAGGCTACTTATCTGGTTGATAACCGTCAGATGTGGTTTGTGCCGGTAGTCAATCCCGATGGATATGTTTACAACCAGCAAACCAACCCCACTGGGGGAGGAATGTGGCGCTTAAATGCCCGCGATAATAATGATAACGGAATTTATTTTCAGTCGGGCATTGATGGAGTGGATCTCAATCGCAATTATGGTTACCAATGGGGATACAATAACAGCGGATCAAGTCCCACTCCCGGAGATCAAACCTACCGCGGTCCGTACGCTTTCAGCGAGGTGGAAACCCAGACTATTAGAAACTTCTGCAATCAACATCAATTTGTCACTGGTTTTAATTATCATACCTATAGCAATCTGTTAATACATCCCTGGGCTTATAACGATTCCCCTACTCCCGATCATTTTTTCTTTCAAACCTTTGGTTATGAATTAACCCGTTTTAATGGATATGTCGTTGGCACACCCAGTCAGACCGTTGGATACTCGGTGAATGGTGATGCCAACGATTGGATGTATGGTGAACAGACTACCAAACCGAAAATTATTTCCTATACTCCCGAAGTGGGCAGCTCATCCGACGGCTTCTGGCCACCGACCAATCGCATTCTGCCTCTGGTTCAGGAAAATTTATACCCCAATATTATTCTCAGCTATATTGCCGGATCTTTCCCGCGCCTGTATGATAAAAACATTTTTGTCTACGGGGCCAATCAGTTCATTGAACCGGGCGAAGTGGTTGAAGTCTATCCGGGTATCACTAATTTTGGATTACAGAGCACTGCTTCCCTCCAGGCAGAACTGTCGCCTATTACCAACAATTTTCAGTTACTCAACGGTATCACCACTCTCCCTATTTTAAATTCTTTCGATTCATCTTATGCTAACACCCCCTGGCTTTTCCGGGTAAATTATAATACGGCTCCTGGCAATTTGCTGAGATTCAAAGTAGATATTTATGAAAATGGCATGTGGATTAACTCTGACTTTTTTGATTTGATGGTGGGCTTTTTTGAGACAGCCTTTTCCAGCGACTTCGAGAATGGAATCTCTTCCTGGATCAGTGGTGGAACAGGTGGCAGTTGGGGACTCACCACCAGTAGCTCCCATTCTCCCACCCACAGTTTGACCGATTCTCCCTCGGGCAATTACAACAATAATGCAAATTGCTGGATCAGAACTCCCAATATTTCGCTGGCGAATGCCAGTACGGTTACCCTCAGTTACTGGACGAAATGGGCCATTGAAGCAGATTGGGATTTTGGTATTGTGGAACTTTCCACCGACAATGGAAGCAGTTGGACCTCCCTGGTAGCTCCGCACATGACCCCTGGCTCGGGAACTGGAGTGCAACCCAGCGGGCAGTATGGCTATGATGGTGTTCAAAATACCTGGGTTGAAGAAAACATCGATTTATCTCTTTACGCTGGTCAGAATATTCAGCTTCGCTTTCGCTTTCTTTCCGATGGCGGGGTGGCGGAAGATGGCTGGTATATAGATGATTTTAAATTACAAATTCTGAATACCAATACAAATATTCCCCCCTATGTGAAAGCGGTTGAGCAATTAGGTCCGCAAATCTTCACCGGCGCACCTTACCCGGTATCAGCCACTATCCTGGATGATTGGGGAATTGAACAGGCAACATTATTCTATTCCACAGATAATGGGATCAATTTCCAGACTCTACCTATGTCTGGCTCTGACAGCATATTCAGCACCGCCATTCCACCGTTGAATGCAGGGCTTTCCGTACTGTATTATGTTCAGGCCTGGGATAGTGCCGGCAGTTACAGCATCTACCCTTATAATGCACCTCAGCAATGCCTGTCATTTTCCATCCAGGCGGGGGGACCTGTTCTTCTGGTGAATCCCGCTGTACTGAATTTTCAGGTTCCGCAATTTTTATCACAAGCGCAACCGTTGCTGCTTTCCAATCCAGGTACGGATCCGGTAAATTATCAAATTACCGATACCTCCGCCCATATTTTGCAAAAACAGCGTTTCAATCCAGGAACTTCAATTGTTTTAAACTCAATTACTAAATTACTGAAAAAGCATGTAAAATTAGTATCAGATAGGCCAACAGAAACTTTATCAGCACGCTCAGAGCAGGAAGTTTCCAGCCAATTATTCCCAGCAGTGGTGATCAGCGATTCAGCAGGCGATGTTTCCAATCCATCAAATGATATTGTTTCGGTAGAATTTTCAGAAACCTTATTCAGTTATAATGTGCAAATCACTTTCGCTGCTGCTCCCGACACCTCTTCCATTGGATTGATTTCTTTTGATACGGACCAGGATTTTAGCACTGGTGTTTATCCCGCTCCATTTGGTTATGGTCTGGGAAATTATGATATCGGTTCAGAGTATGAAATCACTTTCGATTTCCCCAATTTGTTTGGAGATTCTCTCAGTCTACCCCCATCCGTATATGTGTTCGATGTCGGAGATACTTCTTTAACCATAGTTGGGTTACCGATTCCAATCCAGTTCAACGGTAACAGTGCCTCGGTCGCTCTCCCCAAAATTCTATATCCCATTTTTGATCCACAGATGAACATGGCTGCTACCATGGTAGATCTGCTTGGATCATCCTTACCCGATCTGGCGCCCGATTTTGGTCATGGTAATTTAGGTGGAGAGCTGGGAAGTTCCTGGATCAGTGAGCTGGATGCCAACGGCCAGGCCGATTATCCTCTTTCCGGAGTCATCGCTCCCGGGGACTCAGCCCTGATCTGGGTGCGAGTGGCTGCCGCTTATCCGTCAGGTGAGTATCATGGTAGTTTACAAATCGCTAACAACAGTCCGCTACCAATTATTGAAGTACCGGTCCAGATGACGGTTGAATCACCAGGAATCCCGCAAGTCTCTGTAGATCCGGTTCTGATTGCTGATACATTGCAATTTCAGAGCAGTACACAAAATTATAATTTGACGATCAGTAATACCGGAAATGGCTCTCTGTTTTATACTATCATCGATACAGTTTTTAATGGCTCCGGATGGTTGGAAATAGATAATACTTTTGGAACCATCCCACCTGGAGAGATGGGACAAATCAATGTGCAGATCGATCCAACAAATCTGGAAGGAGACAGTCTGTATCAAGCCGAATTGCGGATTTTTTCCAATGATCCAACTTCACCTGAGACGGTTATACCAGTCCTGATTTTTATCTCTTATCCTACACAAATAATCAATAAAAATGTACTTCCAAGAACATTAGCCTTGTATGCAAATTATCCCAATCCCTTCAATCCAACCACTACTATTGTATTTGATCTGCCTGCGTTGGGGAAAGTGAAATTAGAAATTTTCAACATTTTAGGACAGCGAGTGAGAGTGTTGGTAGATCAGGAACTGCCACCTGGACAATATCGATATGTATGGAATGCCAAAACAGAAGATGGACAACTGTTAGCGGCAGGAATCTATTTTTATAAACTGCAAAGCGGAGAGAAAACTATCGTTAAAAAAATGATTCTGAGTAAATAATGTAGCCTCCGACCTTCAGGTTGGTGTGCCATTAATGACTCCACGTGAGGACAAATCTCCTGCAGAATCGCTGAAATCACGGAGAGAAACTAGTATTTAAAAAAGAATATCTGAAGCTTAAACTCGTCGATTATCGGTTCATTTCATTTTAATAAAATCATCTTCTTAATTTCAAGAAATTGACCTGTCTGCAGGCGACAAATATAAATTCTGCTGTCACTGTCCCATTTACAGTAACAAATGAATCAACCTCATTTCCTGTGGTATTCTCCCATAGAGTGTGATTCATAATTATCGAACTGGAGTTCTGAGAAAAGACCCCTTAACCTCGATTAACTGCTCTGTCACAACTGATGGTGTTGTTGACCAGTACCGAATAGAAATTCCTGCCTGAATAGCACCACCCTCATCTCGCGGTGCGTTACAGGCAGTTATACAATTATATATATTCACACTGGAGGTGGTGGTGAGCTGGATAGCACCCCCGGATCGATCCTATTCCCTGAAAAATAACAGTTTCGAATAACTGAAGAGGAATTGTTAAGATAGATCCCACTCCCATAATTATAGTGATAAATAGTGAATGCGATTTCGTTATCCCTAACACTACATTCATTTATAGTAACTGAAGCCCCTGAAGCCAGGCAAATCTCTGCTTCGAAAAGAGCATGATTCCCACTCTTACTTACAAAATTATTACAATTTTGTCAAGAGTACTCGGAGTGAAATTGAAAAACATTAGAAATTTCGGTTGAATATATAAATATAGTCATGATAAAAAATTATCACATAGATCTCTTTCAGAACTATAAATTTAAGAATACATCCTATCATATCCGCAAGCCCTTTACATGAAATTAGCTTAAAAATTTTGGTTAAGAATTACACCTATTCTTGTAATTATCCAGGCACCTGTATATTATTTTGGAAATTTAAGAATAACCAACATCTGAGAAGATTTCTTTATACTTATTGAAATGATTTTATGTATATTTGTACGATGTATGCGTAAGGTGATTCACCAGAGTAACATGATGAACACTAAAATTTTACCCTCCTTGAGTATTCAATTAAAAGGTATCAAAATCATACATTGTACGAAATCGTACATCCATTGTAACGATACAGAAAAAACTTTTTAACAATTATCATTATTACCACAAGTGAACAATTTGAGTTTATCTTTAGATCGATAATTTCTACAAAGCGATCAGGATAATTGTTATGAAATCAAACCAGAGGAGATAACCATGATACTTCAAAGATCTATAGTATTACTTTTCATTTTTTTACTTACCATTTTCCCGGGGTCGGCCCTCACACAGGTTGATACTCTCACCATCATCCATGTGAATGACACTCACTCCAATCTTCTTCCCTATGGAGGACCACAGTACGGCGGGATATCCAGGGCAGCCACCATGATTGGACTATGGAGAATTACTGAACCCAATCCCATTTTTCTCCACGGGGGTGATTTCATGGTAGGCACCCTGATGTTTAACTCCTATTTCGGTATCCCCGAACTACAGATACTCCAGCAACTGGGATGCGATGCGCTGGTTCTGGGCAACCATGAATTTGATGCTGGCCCGTTCGACCTGGGCAACATTCTGGTTGCCGCCCAGCTGGATTCCAGTTTTGAGATTATCTGCAGTAATGCAGTGAATTTGAGTGCAGTGCCGGTTCTTGAATCTATTGTCAGGCCCTATTCCATCGAACAGCGGGGCACTATGAAAGTGGGAATATTTGGATTGACCACTCCCACAGCCAATGTCATCAGCAATCCTGCTCCAATATTTATTGATACCTTGATTGTACAGACTGCCATGCAATACATCGCCGAGTTGCAGAGCCAGGGTTGCAATATCATTATCATGCTCTCTCATTTAGGTTTACAACTGGACCGGATGATGGCTCAGTATCTCAGCGGCGTCGATGCGATCATTGGCGGACATACTCATGATATCATGACCTCTCCGGAAATTATCAATGGAATTCCGATTGTACAGGCCGGAGAATTTTATCACTACGTCGGGAAACTCCGAATAACCTTTAACGGGATCAGCGCCTCTTTTTTGGATTACTCACTACAAACCATCGATAGCAGCGTTCCCTCAGATCCCAGCCTGGATGCAATGTTACAGACCCTGCAGATGGGCATTATTGCCCAGTACACTCCCGTTCTCGGCGATCCATATCAGCAGATCACCTATGCCCCCTCTCACCTGAATGCTTATCCTGTGGCGCTCGATACTTTCGATACACCGGTGGGAAATCTATTCACGGAAGCCATGCATAGTCATTTCCCCACCGCTGATTGTGCCCTGGAACCTTCGGGGCACATCGTGGAAGAGATCTATGCCGGCCCGGTAACGGCGGCTGACTTATTCAGATGTTACCCCTATGGATATGATTCAGACGACGGTCTGGGATTCCGGATTGCCTGTTTTGACTTAACTGGTGAACAGATTTACTATGTCCTGCAGGGAATGCTGTTCAATGTCAATCCACTGGAAGAGTCATATGACTATTTAGCTCAGTCACACGGAATGAATTATACCGTCTATTTCAATTCGGCCGATCAGCGGTTATATCTTACTTCGGTCACCATTCAGGGCCTGCCAGTTTTTCCCGATACTACCAGGTATACCATCGTAAGCAGTGATCGCGTTGTGGATTATCTGCAATCACTTTTCCAAATTACACCCACCAACCTGGTCATTGACACTACAATTTCGGTATTTCAAGTTGTAAAAGAATACGTGGAGCAGTTAGATACACTAAATTTTTCCTCAGACGGTCACATTCTGGTAGGTATTCAAGATAAAAATCCCAGTACTGAAGTCAAAAGCTTTGAACTCAGGCAAAATTATCCAAATCCCTTCAATCCTTCAACAACGATCAGTTGGAATTCCACAGTTGGGAGTAATTTACAGCTGAAGATTTATAACATTCTGGGAGAGGAAGTACGAACCCTGGTGAATCAGTGGCAATCTGCTGGCACTCATTCTGTAATCTGGGATGGTAGGAACGACTCAGGACAAACGGTAGGTAGTGGTGTCTATTTTTATACCATTGTGACCGGTAACGAACAGCAAACTAAAAAAATGATCCTAATTCGTTAGAGTTTAATAAAGACGGCGGTCTGGAAACGACACAGGCCGCCGTTTTTCCCATCGGTATACCAAAGAGAATGAATCATGATCCGGGCTATAACCCATCCGTTAATCCATCCTGTTTTCTTCACATTAGGAGTGTTCATTTCAGTATGTCCCCTGCTAAAAATCGAGATCCAGGCTGAAGTACCGGTTACAGATTCTAAAACCAAATCCTTTGATATATTTCCCATCATCATGTATGATATGGATATCGGTTTAGGGCTGGGCGGCCGGGCACTCCTGAAAAATTCCTGGAAAAAACAGGAATCCCTGGACCTGATCCTCTTCGCCAGCAGTAAAGGCGAACAACTTTATTTTTTCCAGTTCTCCATTCCTGATGCGGAATTGCGTCACAGAAAATCATACTTCCTGGCATACGATTTTATGATCGAGTGGGATAAATTACTGCGGAGCAATTATTTCGGTCTTGGAAATTCAAGTCCAGATAACGATTTTCACTTTCCGCGAGAATATTTCAAGATAGAGCAAATATTTTCCCACACTTTTTCTCCAATAGTGATTAGTGAGGGCGGTTTGACATTAGTCCATCATACTGTCTATAATTATGATGAATCCTGGAATACAATCAGAGACTCCGGGTGTGGAGGAAAACCTCACTGCCTTACTTTTTGGAAGCCTGCGCCTGGATACCCGCGATAGTCAGGTACATCCCACCTCTGGAGAAAGGCTATACTTCAGAGCGGGTCTATCCCATCCCGGCTGGGGAAGTGACTGGAAATATTTTCTATATCGTCTGGAATCAAGCATCTATCGCCGGTTGTTTCACTCCAGGCACATCGTGGCAGCGAGGTTATGGCTCCAGCACATCAATGGCACTGCCCCCTATCAGGAACTCAGTAAGATCGGGGACGGCTGGACGGCGCGTGGTTATAAAGCGGATCGTTTCCTGGATAAATCAATGATTCTCGGATCGCTGGAGTATCGATTTCCAATCTATCGAGCGCTGGGTGGAGTTTTATTTATGGATGCCGGTCGGGTGGCACCGCAATTGGAAAAACTCACTCCAAACTCTATCCACTCCGATTATGGCTGGGGATTGCGTTATTATCTATCTACATTCGTGGTACGTTTCGATATGGGATTTAGTGCGGAAGGGTTGCGGGTGTATTTTAATTTTGGGCATGTGTTCTAAGGAGGATTCTCAGATTTTGATAACCGGGTAAATAGAGAGTGGATAAGGGTGAAAGTTAAAAAAATAAATTTGTGCCACTCATAGCTTAAAGGAGAGATCTTCGTATTAGATCACGGAACTACTGTCGATTATCCCTGTACGCCAGAGTTATGGCCAATTAACTTCCGTAATTTAATTCGTCTTCCTACCAATAAAAAACAGGAAGGTATATAGAAATTCAGGTGGTTTTAATAGAAATTAAATAGAAAATATTTTCCACTTGTATAAGCAATTCTCATCTCTTAAATTTTGAAGCTTAATTCGATGAAAGGAATTTGATTTATGTTCGCGATTGTAGACATTGCGGGACAGCAATTCAGAGTAGAGAAAGATAAAGTATTAAAGGTTCCCTATCTGGATAAAGAAGTCGGAGAAACTGTAGAATTTGATAAAGTATTGCTGGTTAGTTCCGACAAAAGCACCAAGATCGGTCAGCCGGTGGTGGAAAAAGTAAAAGTATCGGCTAAAATTCTGGCTCATGGTCGGGATCCCAAAGTGACCATCTGGAAGAAAAAGAGGCGAAAAGGCTATCAGCTAAAGAAAGGTCATCGCCAGAATTTTACAAAAATTCAGATTGAAAAAATTGCATAGGAAAGAGGTGTATTATGGCTCATAAAAAAGGTGTAGGAAGTTCACGCAATGGGCGTGAGAGCGCCAGTCAACGATTGGGTGTCAAGCGCTTTGGAAATCAATTTGTTCAGGCGGGCAGTATTTTAGTACGACAGCGCGGCACCAAAATTCATCCCGGAAATAATGTCAAGCGCGCCAAGGACGATACATTATTTGCGATTATTGACGGATATGTCAAATTTGAGCACAAAGACAAACAACGGATGAAGGTTAGCGTCTATCCCGAAATGCTGAACTAAGAGTAAATTTCACTAAAGACTTGTTAAAAGGCTGATACACAGGTAGGTCAGCCTTTTTTATTTTAGTATATGATCATATAAAATTGCGACTAGATCTGATAAATAATCAGATTTCTCAAATTATCTTTACCTGATCAACAGCATTTTTTGGGGTTGCACAAATCCTGTAGATGTTCTCAGTCGATAAAAATAGATACCACTGGTTAAACTCGATCCATCTAACGTAATTGTATACTCACCCGCCTGCTGAATTCTATTAATTAACAGTTCAACAATGCGACCGGTAATATCCAAAACTTCCAATCTCACCCAACTTTTTTGGAGTAAATGATATTTAATTGTGGTGATGGGATTAAATGGATTGGGATAATTTTGTTCTAAGGCATAGCCTGAAGGTGTTTTCACAGGATTTATCATGCTCACCGGATTACAGAGATTCACTGCTTCTTCACCCTTTCCCAGAGGAGGATATGGATAATTTGAGATGCATATCTTATCAAGTTTAGCGCCATCTTCCCGGTAGGCAATGGTCAGGGTATGTTCACCATGCGTCAACGTATATTCATTGAGTTTTTTCCATTCCCATCCGCTTGTTACCAATCCATTGTACATCTGAAAATTCCCATTATCCATTTTTACCCAGTATGAATCATCATCGTATGTAGGACAATTGAGTCGAGCAAATACTGAATAATTCCCTGCCGAATCTATTGGAAAGGTAATTATTATAAAGCTTTCACTGCCGGCAGGCGGCTGAGAAAGGCTTTGTGTACCAGGTTCAACCATGACATAAAACTCATTGGAAGCCTGAGAATCATTCAGTATCAGCCAACGCTCACCCACTTCAGCACATTCAGGTTCATAAAATATTGTATAGCTGCTGTCGATATAAACCAATGAATCTCTCCCAATGAATAAATTCAAATCAACGGCTTCCGCCATCATTCGATGACCTGTTTCGCTGGGATGGAGATGATCTCCCGAATCCGCTGCCGGCAGGAGACTCAAGGTATCCGCAGGATGACGTAAAGCCTGATCAAAATCAATCACCGCATCAAAATGACCACCATGGCGAATCCAATCATTAACGAGTTGCCGTTCGTTTTCATGAGCGACAGTATAGTAAGATGATCCTTTCATGGGAAGTAAGGTGGCTCCGTACACAAAAATACCATTACGATGGGCAGCATGAATCATCTGCAGATAAGCGTTAATCAAATTATTTCCAATTCCTGTTGCACCTCCGCCGATATCATTTATCCCTTCAAGAATAATTAGCCATCTTACTCCGTTTTGTCCCAGTACATCCCGATCGAATCGGCTCAAGGCAGAGGGACCTAAACATGTACTCAGCACACAATTTCCCCCAATACCCTGATTCAGAACCCCCACATGCCGGGTGTTTGAATTTTCCTGCAGACGGCGGGCTAATTCATCGGGCCATCGATTTTGTTTGTTGGTACCCGAACCGCGTCCATCAGTGATAGAATTGCCTATAATCACTACCCCAGCTGAAGTGTCCGGAGCTTTTACATCAATGGTATTGATGATGTACCAGTGATCAGTTTGAACGGCTCCGGTAAAATTCACTCTGGAGACTTGATTGCCTGGCAGCAAGTAGGAAGTAGTCCGGGATCCCGGATGACCTGTTACATCTGCTGAGGTAGTTCCAAAATAAATAGTAACTGTAAGATCTGTTCGTGGCGGCAGTGTAAACGGAAAAGGATCGGAAGTAACAACCGAAAATGGTGGTATGGTAACGGTCGTCGCTCCATTGAAATGTAAAAGTTTATCTGTGGCTTAATCGATAGTATCTTTCCCCACCGAGACCGCCATATGAACCTCATGTAAGGTCACCGCACCAGAACTGAATTCATTGGAAAACCGCATTCTCAATGTATCGCCACCGATTGAAACCCGAAGAATTTGTCGAAGTGTATCATTGCTCAAACCGGGAGGTGGAGGATTATTATTTGGTTCAACCAGTTGAGGTGAAGTGCTCCAGGTTCCCACCCATTTGGTCGATTGTGCTGGACTAAAACATACAAAACTAATAATTATAATCATGAATGTTAATAAAGATAAGTCTGGTATCCTGCGGTAAGCTTTACGAAAAATTCTGAGAATAGCCATATAACTCATTGCAGATAGGTGAGGCATTGGTCATTTTCTCCCTATTTATCATGTATGTTAGAAACTTAAAACAATATAAGGCAGCAGTAGAAGGTAAGCAAATTCAAACAATTCATCTGCCCTCGTTGGGCCAGGCCATTCTCTCAGCCAAATAGAATATCTCAAAATAATTTTCAAAATATTCATGAGGATTTACTCAAGCTACTTCGCGAAACAATTATGAATTATCCTTTTTGACAATACATATCCCGATCCTGCCTTTTCGCATCTTTATTAATAAGATGTATGGTGATTATAACCAACTTTTTTTGTCATACATTCCTAAAAAACCTATAAAAAATTTAGTTGCGCTTTAAAAGATATAACATTAAAAAATTCATCTCGAAACTGTATTTCCAGCTGATAATAGACATGTAAAGACAGTCAATTGTATTCTGGTCATAAATATAATATTATGATTTGCTGATATTTAAAGTATATATTGATTCCATTTTAAGAATTTCTTTCATATGGATTTCCCATCGCCACTTTAAATAATTTATATTCATGTTAGCATCCCATTCAGGATGAGTATGATCTAAGTTTTATTTTAATCAGGAGAAACAAATGAAATTAACGAACACTTTTCGGAAGAGGATTCTTGTCACATGCTTTAGTTTAGTCATTACATCTGCCGTTAACGCTCAAACCAAACCACCGGCCAACTTGGACGATTATGTAAATCAAGTAAAAAAGAAATTTGAAGTCCCGGGTCTGGCCATCGCTATTGTCAAAGATGGACAGGTGGTCTTCAGCAAGGGGTATGGCATTAAGAAGTTGGGAGAATCGGATCCGGTTGACGATCGCACACTCTTTGCTATTGCCTCTAACACCAAGGCTTTTACCGCGACAGCATTGGCACTACTGGTGGAGGAAGGCAAACTGGAATGGGATGCACCGGTGATCCGCTATCTGCCCGAATTTCGACTGTCTGACCCTTATGTCACCAGCGAAATTACCATTCGCGATTTGCTGGTGCATCGCAGTGGATTGGGATTGGGAGCCGGCGATCTGTTATGGTGGCCGCCCTCCACCTATGACAGGAAGGAAATCATACGTCGCTTACAATTTATTCCCCTCAGCACCAGCTTTCGCAGCACTTATGCCTATGATAATGTCTTGTATCTGGTAGCAGGAGAAGTAATCGAAGCAGTCAGCAGGATGAACTGGGAAGATTTTGTGAGCGAACGAATTTTGAAGAAGATTGGTATGACTGATAGCAATGTGCGGCATTCCCTGGCTGGTCAGGGCAGCAATGCTGCCACTCCCCATGCCCGGATTGACGGGAAAGTCCGGGTGGTGTCACCTTTTGCCAGCGATAATACCAATCCGGCCGGCGGAATCAATTCCAGTGCCCAGGATATGAGCAAATGGTTAATTGTGCAACTGGACTCGGGACGGATCGCTGCCGAAGAGCGATTATTCTCTGCGAAAACTACTAAAGAACTATGGACCATGGTTACTCCGCGGAAAATAGCCGATCCGCCTGCCGAATTACCTGAGTTGCGCAAAGAATTTTCAGGATATGCATTGGGCTTTGGCGTGAGCGATTATCGAGGCCATAAAATGCTCAGCCATACCGGAGGTTTACCAGGATACGTATCACGAGTGGCGATGATACCGGTTAAAAAGTTAGGGGTGGTGGTGTTAACCAACCAGGAATCCAGCGAGGCGTTCGATGCTATCACCTATTTTATCCTCGATTATTATCTAAAGGCGACCGGGACGGATTGGCTGGCGAGTTATGAAAAATTTGCCAAACGGATGGAAAGTGAAAATATTTATAAAGAACAGGAATTGATGGAAAGAAGAAACAGGAATTCAAAACCCTCGCTTCCCTTAGCTGACTATTGTGGTGAATATGTGGATGCCTGGTATGGAAAAATGAGCATTACTTTAGATGGGGGAAAGTTAGGCATGCGGTTTCTGGCCACACCTTCATTGATCGGCTATCTGGAGCATTATCAGTACGATACTTTCATTTGCCACTGGGTAGATCGGGAACTGCGTGCCGACGCATTTGTGACCTTCACTCTCAATCCATTTGGAGCGGTGGATCATATCACGATGCAACCGGTGTCCCCGGCCACCGATTTCAGTTTTGATTTTCAAGATTTACTTTTTAAACCAGTCGTCCAATAACAGACTGTCCTGGATAAATATAAAACACGTTTTTACTTTTTTCTCTTTCAGTGGCTTTCAAGTGACCCTGCATTTTCTGTTAACTGTTCATTTTGATGGCTGTGATTTACAATAAAACCTGAAAAATTTGTCGAATTGATTCCGCTCGTTTCACAAAAAGCAATCAATTCGTTTCTGTAAAGTTCAGTTTTAGTTCGAGATCCATTCAGGTAAGAAAGGCCAAGAAAATACATAACAAAAAAAAGCTCCGAATCGCACGGGACTTCCTTTCAAAATCATGCCCGGTTTATTTCAGGAACAGTAGTTTCCTGGTCTGCACAAACTCACCGGCCTGAATTCGATAGACATATACTCCGGATGCCACTGAATTACCATGACCATCCTGACCGTTCCAGATGACCTGATGAGTTCCGGCTTCTTTGGATTCATTTACCAAAGTACAAATTTTTCGACCGGAAACATCAAAGATATCCACTCTCACCTTCACGTCCACTGGTAAATCAAATGAAATGGTGGTGGAGGGATTAAAGGGATTGGGATAGTTCTGGGAAAGAGAAATTCTTCAGGAATAGGGATATCCTCACCCTTCCCAGCTCGGACCAGAAATTTCCAGAGG
>Ga0067045_1002871_pt1 | contig 42052 bp, 38 predicted proteins | sample TerdegcTABiofilm_FD_59184 | JGI IMG/M metagenome (GOLD analysis project Ga0067045, IMG submission 59184) | Combined Assembly of (Gp0054472, Gp0054536) Wastewater bioreactor microbial communities from Singapore -Terephthalate degrading... | reverse complement strand
CCAGCCAGTGGCTGGAACGGCTGGTGCACCGGCTGGCCGGCCGGCCGCTCCCCGCGGGCGACGCACCCGCCACCGAGCGCCCCCGGCCCCGCGCACCGGCACCGCCCGGCGTGGGCCGCCAGAACCCGCTGCCCCACCGGCTGGTGATCCACCGCCGGCTCAGCGGCCCGGGTGCCAGCAAGGACGTGCGCCAGTTCGGCTTCGACCTGCGCGGCAGCGCGCTGCGCTACGAAGCCGGCGACGCGCTGGGCGTCTGGCCCCGCAACGACCCGGCCCTGGTCGACGCGGTGCTGGCGGCCACCGGCCTGCCGCGCGAAGGCAGCGTGGCGCTGCCCGGCGTGGGCGAACGGCCCTGGGCCGAGGCGCTGGCGCAGCACCTCGACATCACGCGCCTCACGCCCGCGCAGTTGCGGTTTGTGGCCGAGCGCAGCGGCGACATCGGCCTGGCCGCGCGCCTGCAGGGGCCGGCCGACGCCCTGGCCGGCTGGCTGCAGGGCCGCCAGCTCATCGACCTGCTGCGCGCGCACCCGGTGCGCGCCGGGGCGGCCGACTGGCTGGGGGTGCTCAAGCGCCTGCAGCCGCGCCTGTATTCCATTGCGTCCAGCCCCCGCGCCGAACCCGACACCGTGCACCTGACGGTGTCGGTGGTGCGCTACCACTTCGACGGCCAGCCGCGCGGCGGCCTGTGTTCCACCTTCCTGGCCGACCGCGCGGGCGACACGGACGTGCCGCTCTTCGTGCAGCCCGCTCCGCACTTCCGCCCGCCGGCCGACCCGACGGCCCCGCTGATCATGATCGGCCCGGGCACCGGCATCGCGCCCTTCCGCGGCTTTCTGCAGGAGCGCCAGGCCACCGGCGCCAGCGGCCGCAACTGGCTGTTCTTCGGCGAACAGCACGCCGCCACCGACTTCTACTACCGCGACGAACTGGCCGCGCTGCAGCGCCAGGGCGTGCTGCACCGCCTGGACACGGCTTTCTCGCGCGACCAGGCCGACAAGCTCTACGTGCAGCACCGCATCGCCGAACACGGTGCCACGCTGTGGGCCTGGTTGCAGGACGGGGCACACCTGCGGATCTGCGGCGATGCCAGCCGCATGGCCAAGGACGTCGACGCCGCGCTGCGCCAGGTGGCGCAGACCCACGGCGGCCTGGGCCCCGACGCGGCCACGGCCTATCTGGCGCAGCTGGCGCGCGACCAGCGCTACCAGCGCGACGTGTATTGACGCGGCGCCACCGGGCGGGAACAGCGTTTGCTTATTACCCGATTTCATCAAGACTCCCGGACAATCGCGCCCCATGAGCATCAGCCACTACATCAAGGAGATCGGCCGCGGCAAGGACGGTGCGCGGGCGCTCACGCGCGCGCAGGCCGCCGACCTGTTCGGCCAGGTGCTGGACGGCGCCGTGACCGACCTGGAGATCGGCGGCTTCTGCCTGGCCATGCGCATCAAGGGCGAAACCCCGGCCGAGATGGCCGGCTTTCTCGACGCCACCCACGCGCGCCTGCAGCGCCTGCCCGACCTGGGGCACACCACCGTGGTGCTGCCCAGCTACAACGGTGCCCGCAAACTGCCGGTGCTCACCCCTCTGCTGGCGCTGCTGCTGGCGCGCGAAGGCGCGGCCGTGCTGGTGCACGGCACGGCCACCGAGGACCGGCGGGTCACCAGCGAAGCCGTGTTCGCCGCGCTCGGCACACCGGCCGCCACGGCCGTGACCGCACTCCCCGCCGGCACCTGCGCCCTGGTGCCCACCGACGTGCTGCTGCCCGGCCTCAAGCGCCTGCTCGACGTGCGGCGCGTGGTCGGCCTGCGCAACCCGGCGCACAGCCTGGTCAAGCTGATGAACCCGTGTGCCGGCCGTGCGCTGATCGTGGGCAGCTACACCCACCCCGAATACGCGGTGTCGATGGCCGACACCTTTGCCCTGGTCGGCGCGCACGCCCTGCTGCTGCGCGGCACCGAAGGCGAACCCGTGGCCGATGCCCGCCGCATGCCGCAGATGGACGCCTTCCGCGACGGCCAGCGCCACCTGCTGCAGCCGGCCCAGGAAGGCCCCCTGGCCAGCCTGCCCGACCTGCCCGCCGACATCTCGGCCGCAGCCACCGCGGCCTACATCCGCGACGTGCTGGCCGGCCACCGGCCCGTGCCCGCCCCCATAGCCCGACAGGTGGCACACATCCTGCAGGAAGTGCAGGGCCCCGCCTCCGTGCAGACCCACCGCCCTGCGGCGGTCAGCCCCCCATGAACACGCCCGCCACCGTCATCGCATCCGCCAGCACGTTCAACCCCGGCACCGTCACCCTCGTGGGCGCCGGTCCGGGCGACCCGGAGCTGCTGACGCTCAAGGCCGCACGCGCCATCGCTGCCGCCACCGTGCTGCTGGTGGACGACCTGGTGAGCGACGGGGTGCTGGCGCACGCCTCGCCCACCGCGCGCATCGTGCACGTGGGCAAGCGCGGCGGCTGCAAGAGCACGCCGCAGGCCTTCATCGAAAAGCTGATGATCATGGCCGCCCGCGAAGGCGAAGTGGTGGTGCGGCTCAAAGGCGGCGACCCGTTCATCTTTGGCCGCGGCGGCGAAGAGGTCGAGCATCTGCGCGAAGCCGGCATCGCGGTGCAGGTGGTCAACGGCATCACCGCCGGCCTGGCCGGCCTCAGCTCGCTGGGTGCGCCGCTCACGCACCGCGACCGCGCCCACGGCGTGGTGTTCATCACCGGCCACGCCAAACCCGGCGACGCCGGCACCGACTGGCAGCAACTGGCGGCCACCGCGCGCGACGCGCGGCTCACCCTGGTGATCTACATGGGCGTCTCCAGCGCGGCGCAGATCCAGGCCGAGCTGCTGACCGGCCTGCCCGCGAGCACGCCGCTGGCCATCGTGCAGCACGCCAGCCTGCCGCAGCAGCGCCACGCCGTGAGCACGCTGGGCGAGCTCACGGCCACCCTGGCGCGCGAAGGCCTGGGCAGCCCTTCGGTGATCGTGGTGGGCGATGTGGTGCAAGGCGTGGCCGCACTGGCCGACCCGGCCAGCACCGGGCGCCGGGCCGCCTGACCACCCGCGCGCTCAGCCCCAGGGCATCACGCAGAGCCAGGCCTCCAGCCGCCGCCCGTGAACCGCGTGGCGACCGATGTTCGCCACCAGCCGGCGCGCGCGCTGGGCATCCAGATCCAGATCGACCACCGCAAGCGCGTGGCGGTGATCACCCGACGGATCGACCGCGAAGCGGGTTTCCCCCGTGCACAGGCCCTCCGCCAACGAACAGACGTCGTGGTGGGTGGCCTCCTGGGGCAAGCCGAATACCAGAACCCGATAGGGCGTGCGCATGAATGTCCATTTCCAGAAATGCGCCCGCTGTTGTCTCCGGCGGTCGGGTGCGACAGGCCTGATGGTTGTTGGGTGATCGGTCGCGGGCGCCGTGCCCGCAGCCACGCGCGCCCCTGATCCTGTATCGGCAGCCGCAGGGCAAAGCTGAGCCGCCCTGGTGCCCACCGGCGCGCCTACACTGCAGCCCATGCAGACATTTGACGTGGTGGTGGTCGGCGCGGGTGCGGCCGGCCTGTTTTGTGCAGGCGTTGCGGGCCAGCGCGGCCTGAAGGTGCTGGTGCTGGATCACAGCGCCAAGGTGGCCGAAAAGGTGCGCATCTCCGGCGGTGGCCGCGCCAACTTCACCAACCGCGACATCGACGTGCGCCAGCCGCACAAACACTTCGTCGGCGGCAACCCGCACTTCTGCCGCTCGGCGCTCTCGCGCTACACCCCGGCCGACTTCATCAACCTGGTGCAGAAGCACGGCATTCCCTTCCATGAAAAGCACAAAGGCCAGCTGTTCTGCGACCGCTCGGCCGGCGACCTGATCGACATGCTGCTGGCCGAGTGCGACGCCGGTGGCGTGGACCGTCGGCAACCCTGCGGCGTGCAAGACGTGCGCCTGAGCGCCGACGGCGGCTACGAACTCGACACCGACCAGGGCCCGGTGCAGACCGCCAAACTGGTCATCGCCACCGGCGGCCTGTCCATCCCCGCCATCGGCGCGACCGACTTCGGCTTTCGCATCGCCCGGCAGTTCGGCCTGCGCACCGTCGAGCCCCGACCCGGCCTGGTGCCGCTGACCTTCGACGGAGTGGCCTGGGCGCCCTACGCCGACCTCGCGGGCCTGGCACTGCCGGTGCTGATCGAAACCGGCGACAAGAAGAACCGGACCGTGTTCGCCGAAGACCTGCTCTTCACCCACCGCGGCCTGTCCGGCCCGGCGGTGCTGCAGATCTCCAGCTACTGGCAGGCCGGCACGCCGATCCGCATCAACCTCGCCCCCGAAGTCGACCTGCCGGCCGCACTCACCGAAGCCAAACAGCGTTCGCGCAAGCTGCTGGCCAACGAACTGGCGCAATGGGTGCCAGCCCGCCTGGCCGACGCCTGGGTCGCGCAGGACCCCGACTGGCAGCGTCCGGTCATGGAATGCAGCGACAAGGCCCTGGCCCGCCTGGCCGAGCGCCTGGCGCGCTGGGAACTGGTGCCCACCGGCACCGAAGGCTACAAAAAGGCCGAAGTCACGCTCGGCGGCGTCGACACCCGCGACCTGTCCCAGCAGACCCTGGAAGCGACGAAGCAGCCCGGCCTGTACTTCATCGGCGAATTGGTCGACGTGACCGGCTGGCTCGGCGGCTACAACTTCCAGTGGGCCTGGGCGAGCGCGCATGCGTGCGCGATAGCGTTGTGACGCGCACAGGCACCCGTGGGTGGGCTGTCATCGCACCGGCCCAGGCATGCTCGCGCGCTCAATGACCTGCCCGATGGAACGGGCACCTGGCGCGTACCGGGCCATGACCCAGCCTGAGCCTGAGACCAGCAGCGCGGTCAGTGCAAATGGAAGCAGGGTATGTCGCAAGACACCGGTGAGCCAGAAAGGGCGTTCATCCGACTTCAGGTGCTTGAACCATGCGTATGCAAGCACCCCGTCCAGCAAGACTTCAGCCAACAAGACCGGCGCGATATAGACCACATAAAGCGAAGCAAATACCAGCCCGATGGCGATCACGATGATGACGAGGGGAATGGTCAACTCGCCTGCTTCGCCAACGCTGCTGGCGACCTCTGCCAAAGGGCTTTGGGCGGTTTCGGCGGGAAGCTCCCCATCGGCACAACACCGCCCTTTGCGCCACCACCCGCCACCTTGCCGGCCTCGCACGGCGCGCTATAATCCAAGGCTTTGCTGGCAAAACCCCGTCGGCCAATACTAGTTTTCAGACGGGGAAAACCGCTGGTACGAAGGCCGGGCCCGATCTTCCCGACCCTCCTCTGCCCGCACCTTTGGAACCATTAGCTAATGACCACCATCCGCGTTAAAGACAACGAGCCGTTCGACGTGGCCCTGCGCCGCTTCAAGCGCACCATCGAAAAACTGGGCCTGCTGACCGACCTGCGTGCCCGCGAGTTCTACGAGAAGCCGACGGCCGAGCGCAAGCGCAAGAAGGCAGCCGCCGTCAAGCGCCACTACAAGCGCGTGCGCAGCATGCAGCTGCCCAAGAAGCTGTACTGATCCCCTCAGTCGCTTCGCCAGAAAACCCGCTCGGGACGCCGCAGCGGGTTTTTTTGTTGCCTGTGCGCCGCTCCTGCCCGGTTCAGCGCCCGGCCGACAGGCGCGCGCTCAGCGCGGCCGCGGCCTGCCCCAGCGCGGCTTCGAACGCTGGCCTCAGGGGGTGTTCGGCGCGCCAGCTCGGGCGCACCAGCGAGACGCGAAACGGCACGCTGAACGCCAGCGGCCGCACCACCAGCCCGGCGCCACCGTCGCCGGCCAGTTCCAGCGCCGTCAGCGGGTTGACGATGCCCAGGCCCAGGCCCTGTCGCACCAGGGCACAGACCGACACCGCGCTCGGTGTTTCCAGCCGCAGCGTGCGCGCCACCCCCGCCGCAGCGAACAGCGCGTCCACCTGCTGGCGGTACGGGTCGGCCGGGGCGAAGCTGATGAAAGGTTGGTCCGCGAAGTCGCCCGGAGCCAGCACGGCCCGGCGCGCCAGAGCATGGCCGGCCGGCAGCACCGCCACCTCGTCGGCCACCAGCAGGGTGTCCAGCGTGCAGGCGGCCGGCGCCTCGGCGCGCTCGCTCAGCCCCAGGTCGAAGCGCTGCTCGGACAGCGCGGCTTCGAGCTGCGGTGATTCGATGGGCGTCAGGCTGACCGCCGCCTCGGGCTGCTGCGCGGCGAAGCGGCGCACCGCGTCGGGCAGCAGGGCATGCGAAAGCGCGGGCAGGCAGGCCAGTTGCAGCCGCCCGTGGGCGTAGCCCTGGAGCGCCACCGCCGTCGCCGCAATGCGCTCCAGCCCCACATAGGACTGCTCCACCTCGTCCATCAGCGCCAGCGCACGCACGGTGGGCTTGAGCCGGCCCTTGACCCGTTCGAACAGCGCGAAACCCAGCACCTGTTCCAGCCGCGCCAGTTCGCGGCTGACGGTGGGCTGCGAGGTGTGCAGCAGTTCGGCCGCGCGCGTGACGTGGCCCGTGCCCATGACGGCGCGGAAGAAGTCGATCTGGCGATGGCTCAGCTTCATCGCATTCTCATATCAGATATGAATGAATGTCAGATTATCTGGCATTGCTGAATATGAATTAAACCGGGATCATCGCGCCCATGAATCCCTTTGCCCCCGCCCTTCTCCAGTCGCTGGCCCGCCAGCACGGCACCCCGCTGTGGGTCTACGACGCCGCCACCATCCGCGCCCGCATTGCCGAACTGCGTGCCTTCGACACCATCCGCTTTGCGCAGAAGGCCAACTCCAACATCCACCTGCTGCGCCTGATGCGCGAGCAGGGCGTGGTGGTGGACGCGGTTTCGCGCGGCGAGATCCTGCGGGCGCTGGCCGCCGGCTACACGGCCGACCTGAACGCGCAAGGCGCTTCGGGCATCGTCTTCACCGCCGACCTGTTCGACCACGCCACGCTGGCCACGGTGGTGGAGCACCGCGTGCCGGTGAACGCCGGCTCCATCGACATGCTGCACCAGCTCGGCGCCGTGTCGCCCGGCCACCCGGTCTGGCTGCGCATCAACCCTGGCTTCGGCCACGGCCACAGCAACAAGACCAACACCGGCGGCGAGCACAGCAAGCACGGCATCTGGCACGCCGAGCTGGACGACGCCCTGGAGGCCGTAAACCAGCATGGCCTGAAGCTGATCGGCCTGCACATGCACATCGGCTCCGGCGTGGACTACGGCCACCTGCAGGCCGTCTGCCAGGCCATGGTCGATCTGGTCCAGCGCGCCGGCACCGACCTGCAGGCCATCTCGGCCGGCGGCGGCCTGTCGATCCCCTACCGCGACGGCGAGCCGCGCATCGACACCGCGCACTACTTCAGCCTGTGGGACGCCGCGCGCCGCAGCATCGCCGCCCACCTGGGCCACCCGGTGCATCTGGAGCTGGAGCCCGGCCGTTTCCTGGTGGCCGAGGCCGGTGTGCTGGTGACCGAGGTGCGTGCGACCAAGCCCATGGGAGCCAACCACTTCACGCTGGTGGACGCGGGCTTCTCCGACCTGATGCGCCCGTCGATGTATGGCGCCTTCCACGGCATGAGCCTGATCCCTGCCGACGGCACGCCGCGCGCCACCGCCGAGACCGTGGTCGCCGGCCCGCTGTGCGAGTCGGGCGACGTGTTCACCCAGGCCGAAGGGGGTGTCGTGCTCACGCGCGCCCTGCCGCAGGCGCAGGTGGGCGACCTGCTGGTGCTGCACGACGCGGGCGCCTACGGTGCGTCCATGTCGAGCAACTACAACAGCCGCCCGCTGGCCGCCGAGGTGCTGGTGGACGGCGACAGCCACCGCCTGATCCGCCGCCGCCAGACGGTGGAAGAGTTGCTGGCACTGGAAGCCATGTAAGCCCAAGATGTAAGCCCCCCGCGCCGCTGACGCGGCTTCCCCCCCTCTGGCCTGCGGCCGGGGGGATGGCCCTTGTGGCCGGATGGAGCCCGATCCACGGCGCCTTGGGGCAGGAGCACGCGCTTCGGAGATCGCCCAGGTAAACAGTTCACCCCGCGCGCCCTTCCGCCTCTCCGGGATGGTGGTGGTGTGCGCGGGCGCAGGGACCATTCGCGGTTGCCCTCGCTGCGAAGCGCAGGTCCGGTGTTGACGAGGTGACCTTGGCGCACATGGGCATCCGCCCGCGAGCGTGGCCCGGAGAACGCGCATGCCGCCACCAGCCCGGCGCGAGGTGAAAGGGTGAATGCACCCCGGGCAGAATGGGGTCATGAAGCACACGATACCTTCCCTCCCGACAACGGCGGCCGCTCTGCTCGCAGCCCTGCTGCCGACGGTGGCGTCGGCCGCCCCGGCGGCCTCGCGCATCGACAAGGTCACGGTCTATCCGGGCACGGCCCAGGTCGAGCGGGTGACCCGCGTGGCGGCCGGCGCGCGCGAGGTCGTGCTGGGCTGCCTGAGCACCGACGCCGACCTGGCATCGCTGCAACTGGAGGCCGACGCGGGCGTGCGCATCGGCCCGGTCACCGCCACCACGGTGCCACGGCAGGAAGCGCCGGCCTGCAACACGCACCCGCTGGACCCACGCATCGAGGCGCTCGAAGACCGCATCGCCCAGGTCAACGCCGACATCGGCGCGCGCGAACTGCTGCTGGCGCAGCTCAAAGGCAACGGCACGGGGCCGGGGGTCTACGGCAGCGGCCCGGCCTCGGCGGGCGGCCTCGGGGCCACGCTCAACCTGGTGCAACGCACGGCGCAGGAACAGCTTCAGCAGTTGCGGCCGCTGCGTCGGCAAGCCGAACAGCTCGAACGCGAACTGACACCGCTCCAAGCCGAGCGCGCCCGGCAGCAGAACCGCGGCCAGGTGCGCGAACTGGTGATCCAGGTCAGCGCCAGGGCCGACGGCGATCTGCGCCTGCGCTACCTGGTGCAGGGGCCGACCTGGGCGCCGTCCTACCGCGCGACGCTGGACAGCAGCGCCGGGCACATCGACATGGAGCGCCTGGCCAAGGTGCGGCAGACCAGCGGCGAAGACTGGAGCGGCGTCAGCCTGCGCCTGTCCACCGGCTCGCCGCGCGCGTCGGTGCAGGGCCCGCAGCCCCGCACCTGGCAGGTCTCGCCACGCCCGCCGCAGGCCGAGATGCGCGCCCTGAGCAAGGCAGCCATGCCGGCCCCCGCGCCAGCGATGGCCGAAGCGGCGGCCCTGAGCGACGCGGCGCCCGAACCCGACTTCGCGGTCCAGGTCGCCGAGACCGGCTTTGCGACCGAATTCGAAGTGCCCGGCCGCGTCGACGTGCGCAGCGGCGGCCAGAGCGTCGCCTTCGCGCTCGATGCGCAGCGCTGGCCCGCGACGACTTGGGTGCAGACCCTGCCCGAGCGCGACGCCAGCGCGTGGCTGGTGGCCGAGATCGCACGGCCGGCCGGCGTCTGGCCCGACGGCCGGCTGCAACTGCTGCGCGACCGCCAGGTGGTCGGCAACAGCGTCTGGCGCAGCCAGGGCGGCGCCAAGCTGACCCTGCCCTTCGGGCGCGACGATCAGGTCCGCGTGCGCAGCCTGCCGGTCACGACCTCGAGCGCGTCCAGCGGCTTCATCGGCCAGCGCAGTGAACGCCGCACCGGCTGGCTGTTCGAGGTCGAGAACCGGCACCGCACCCCGGTCGAGATCGAGGTGCTCGACAGCAGCCCGGTGCCGACCGACGAGCAGATCACGGTCGTGCGCGAGTTCGACCCCCAGCCCCAGACCACCCAGTGGAACGAACAGCCTGGCATCGTCGCCTGGCGCCAGCGTCTGACACCGGGGCAGACGGCCCGCTTCAGCGCGAGCTACCGCCTGAGCTACCCGAAGGACATGCCGCTGCTGGAGCGCCGCTGAGCCCGCCGGCTTGCGCGACAATCCAGGCCCGACTTTTCAGACACGGCTTGACCCCAAGCCCTCACGCCATGAGCCTCAAGGACAAAATCACCGAAGACATGAAGGCCGCCATGCGCGCCAAGGACAGCGAGCGCCTGGGCACGATCCGCCTGCTGACCGCTGCCATGAAGCAAAAGGAAGTGGACGAGCGCATCGAGCTGGACGACGCGGCCGTGATCGCCGTCATCGACAAGATGGTCAAACAGCGCAAGGACTCGATCACCGCCTTCGAACAGGGCGGTCGCGCCGATCTGGCCGCCAAGGAAGCGGCCGAACTGACGGTGCTGGAAGCCTACCTGCCGGCGCGCCTGTCGGCCGACGCCATCGCCGCCGAGGTCAAGGCCATCGTGGCCGAGGTGGGTGCCAAGGGCCCGGGCGACATGGGCAAGGTCATGGGCGCCGTCAAGGCCCGGCTGGCCGGCAAGGCCGACATGGGCCAGGTGTCGGCCGCCGTCAAGGCCGCGCTGGCGGGCTGAAGGGCACTTTGACGGGCGGGCTGGCCTCGGCGAGGTCGGGAAACGCACCGTTCAGGCACCGCCCCCCAGTGTGCGGCTGGGTTCCCGCGTTCGCAGGATGACGGGAGTTGCACGCCCGCCCCCCACGCAGCAGGAGCGCGTGGGTGCCCGTCTTCAGCTCCCCGCCACCTTCATCCGGTTGACCAGGATCGAGCCCACCGTCTTGGCGCCGTAGTTGTAGGCATCGGCACCGACCGCTTCGATGCCGAGCAGCATGTCCTTGAGGTTGCCGGCGATGGTGATCTCCTGCACCGGGAAGGCGATTTCGCCGTTCTCCACCCAGTAGCCCGAGGCGCCGCGCGAGTAGTCCCCCGTCACGTAGTTGACGCCCTGGCCCATCAGTTCGGTGACGAACAGGCCGCGGCCCAGTTTTTTCAGCATCGCGGGCAGGTCGTCACCCGGCTGGGTCAGGCGGCTGGTGAGCGTGAGGTTGTGCGAACCGCCCGCGTTGCCGGTGGTGCGCATGCCCAGCTTGCGTGCCGAATAGGTGGACAGAAAGTAGCCCTGCACCTTGCCGGCGCTGAGCACCTTGCGCCGCACGGTGCGCACGCCCTCGTCGTCGAACGGGGCGCTGCCCTTGCCGTTGCGCAGGTGCGGCTCTTCCAGAATGTCGAGGTGCTTGGCCATCACCCGCTTGCCCAGGCTGTCGCCCAGGAAAGTGGTCTTGCGGTAGAGCGCGCCGCCGCTGGTGGCCTGCACATAGGCGCCCAGCAGGCCGGCCGCCAGCGGGGATTCGAACAGTACCGGGCATTCGGTGGTGGCGATCTTGCGGCCGTTCAGGCGCGACAGCGCGCGCTCGGCGGCGTAGCGGCCCACCGCCGCCGGGCTGGCCAGTTCCTCGGGCGCCCGCATGGAGCTGTACCAGTAATCGCGCTGCATGTGTTCGCCCTTGCCGGCGATCGGCGCCACCGACAGGCTGTGGCGCGAGCTGGCGTAACCGCCGCTGAAGATGCCGGGTTGACCGCGCTCGCCGCCGCGCATGTGGGCGGTGAAAAAGTGCGACTGCTGCGCCGACACGCTGGCACCTTCGCTGTTGGTGATCTTGCGGCTGGTGGCGAAGGCTGCCGCTTCGCATTCGAGCGCCAGGTGCACCGCTTCGTCGGACGTGATCGCCCAGGGGTGGAACAGATCCAGATCGGGGTAGCTGTCGGCCACATCCTGCGCATCGGGCAGGCCAGCCACCGGATCTTCGGCGGTGAAGCGGGCGATGTCGTAGGCGGCCTGCACCGTGCGGCGCACCGCGTCGGGCGAAAAATCCGAGCTGGAGGCATTGCCCCGGCGGCGGCCGAGATAGACGGTCACACCCAGCGACTTGTCGCGGTTGCGCTCGACGTTCTCCAGATCGCCCTTGCGCACGCCCACGTTCAGCCCAGCCCCCTCGGAGGCTTCGGCAGCCGCGTCGGAGGCGCCAAGCTGGCGGGCATGGGCCAGGGCCAGATCCACCACCTCCTCGAACTGGGCGCGCGAATACTGGAAGCCCGACAGCGGGCGGGCGGGATCGGCGGGCACATGGCCCTGGGGCGTACGGGTGCTTTTCATGTCGGCGGCTATGATACTTGCCGCCCTTTTCCCCCTTTGCCATGTCCCGTAAATCCACCAAAGGCTATTTTGTTCGCGGCCAGTTCGTCGCGGCCGGCAGCGAGCTCGACCAGGAACTCAAGCGCGAGCTCAAGGGTTCGGTCGACATGAGCAAGACCGACCTGAAGAAACACAGCGACCACCTGCAAGCGCTGGGCGAGAGCCTGCTCACGCTGCGCAGCGACCTGATGGCGCGCCTGCGCGAAGCGCACGAAGACGTCAACGACAAACTCATCGACGCGCTGGAGGATGCGAAACGCATCACCAACTTCGAAGGCCGGCGCCGGCAGATGCAGTTCATCGGCAAGCTGATGCGCAAGCTCGGCGACGAGACCATCGCCGCCATCGAGGCCACGCTGGAAGAGCAGCGCAAGCCCTCGGCCCAGGAAACCCTGCGGCTGCACCAGGCCGAGCAGTGGCGCGACCGCCTGCTGGCCGACGACGGCGCGCTGACCGACTGGCTGCAGGCCCACCCTGAAGCCGACGTGCAGCACCTGCGGGCGCTGATCCGCCAGGCGCGCAAGGACGCCCAGGCGATCAAGGAACGGCCGGGCGAAGCGGCCCGGCACGGCAAGGCCTACCGCGAGATCTTCCAGCTCGTGCGCGCCACGTTCGCGGGTGAAGACGGCAACGATCACCAGCCCGACGACCCGGTGGAACCCGCATGAGCGATTCCACACCCCCGTCCTGCGAACCGGTACGCATCGGCATCGTCTCCATCAGCGACCGCGCCAGCACCGGGGTCTACGAAGACAAGGGCCTGCCGGCGCTGCAGGACTGGCTCACGCGCGCACTGCACAACCCCGTCACCTTCGAGCCGCGCTTGATCCCCGACGAGCAGGCCCTCATCAGCCAGACCCTGATCGAGCTGGTGGACGCCGGCTGCGCACTGGTGCTCACCACCGGCGGCACCGGCCCGGCCCTGCGCGACGTCACCCCCGAAGCCACGCTGGCCGTTGCGCACAAGGAAATGCCCGGCTTCGGTGAACAGATGCGCCAGATCAGCCTGGCCTTCGTGCCCACCGCCATCCTGTCGCGCCAGGTGGCGGTGATCCGCGAACGCAGTCTCATCATCAACCTGCCCGGTCAGCCCAAAGCCATCGCGGAAACGCTGGAAGGCCTGAAAAACCCCGACGGCAGCCCCCGGGTCAACGGCATCTTCGCCGCCGTGCCCTACTGCATCGACCTCATCGGCGGCCCCTACCTCGAAACACGCGACGAGGTGTGCAAGGCCTTCCGGCCGAAGAATGCCGTGCGACCAGCGCGGTGACCGCCGCACAGCCCTGCGCACCCACACCTGACGCCTTCATAAAAACACTGGGAGGAATGCGTGCCTGTCTATCGCTGCAACCAATGTGGCCACATCAGTGAATCCGGCGTGGCAGGCACCCAGGTGCCGTGCGCCCGCTGCCAGACACCCTGCGCCGTGTTCGACACGGCTTTCTATATCGGCAAACTGATCGAGCGCTATGCTGCCGCCGTTCGGGAAATCAAAGCCCTGCAGGCCGACGACCCCAAAGGCGACGAAGCGGATGCACCACCGCCGGCCAACCCCAGCGCAGTCGGTGGCGACATGGACGCAGGCAACCTCGCCACGGCGGCCCAGCATGCCCCCATCGAAAAATGGCTTGCCAGCCGGCAGATCGAAGCGCAGTTCGACTACGAAAACGTCGATACCAGCGGCTACTTCGACGAGGCCGCCCAACAGATCGGGCGCGGGTATGCCTTGTTCGGTGAACTGCTGCAACGTGTCGCGTGGTCGTACCGCAAGAGCCACACCGGCCTGAACATCGACCTGTCCGGTGTCAGCCAGAAGGATCTGCAGACGATCACGAACTTCTGCCGCCAGCTCTACAGCCACGCGCTGTTTTCGCGCTACTTCTACCAGAAGCAGGAGAAGGTGCTGCGGCTCTCGCTCCAGCAAGCCCCAAAAGTGCGGCAGTTCTTCGAGGGCACGTGGCTGGAATGGTTTGCGCTGCTCGAAGTGCTGGATGTGTTGCGCGAACGAAAAACCCCGTTTGCCTGCGCCCGGGGAGTCAAGGTGGTCTTCCCCAACGAAGACCTGCACGAGCTGGACGTGATCGCGCTCCCCCATTCGCAGTCCCCGATCTGCATCGAGTGCAAGAGCGGTGAATTCCGGCGCGACATCGACAAGTACCAGCGCCTGCGCAAGCGGCTGGGCATCGAGCGCAACCGCTTCATCGTGTGCAGCACGGACATCTCGGAGGAACAGGCCACCAGCCTCTCCGCCATGTACGACCTGACGTTTGTGAACCTCGCCTCGCTGCCCAGGCACTTGCGCCACCTCATCTGACGAGACCGACCTCAAGACCATGAACATCACCAAAGACACCGTCGTCACCCTCACCTTCCGCGCCAAGGACACCAGCGGCAAGCTGCTGGAAGACGGCAAGACGCCCCGCAGCTACCTGCATGGCGGCTATGGCAACACGCTCGAAGGCATCGAAAAGGCGCTGGAAGGCCAGGCCGCCGGCTACCAGGTCAGCGTGACGCTGGCGCCGGCCGATGCCTTTGGCGAGCGCGACGAATCGCTGGTCACGACCATTCCCAAGACCCAGTTTCCGCCCGGCGTAAAGGTCGGTGGCCAGCTGCGCGGCACCGACGACCAGGGCCGGGAAACGGTGTTCAACGTGGTCAAGATCAAGGGCCCGGTCGTGCACCTGGATGGCAACCACCCGCTGGCCGGCCAGACGCTGCAGTTCGACCTGCAGGTGCTTGACGTGCGGGCGGCCTCGCCCGAAGAGGTTGCCCACGGCCACGCCCACGGCGCGCACGGCCACCATCATTGAGCGCCACCGCCGACGGCCACCAGCACAGCCTGCGCGCCTACGTTGATTTTCCGGAAGCGGTGCCCCCCGGCGGTGCGCCAGTTTCCGCGCCGCAGCGACTGCGGGCGTGGTTCGACAACCCCACAGAAATCCTCACCGCCCGGGTGCCCGGCGAGGTGCCCGCCGTGCTGGCGGCGGTTGAGCGCCACGCCCGGGCCGGCCGCTGGTGCGTGGGCGGCCTGGCCTACGAGGCGGCAACCACCTTCGACCCGGCCCTGACCACCCACGCGCCCACGCCCGGTACACCGCTGGCGTGGTTTGGCGTGTTCGATGCCCCAGCCGGCACCGCCTTGCCGGCGGAAGCCGCCCATATCCCTCGCCAGGCCCGCTGGGGCTTCGAAACCACCCGCGACGCCTACCTGCGCGATGCCGCCCGTGCCCAGTTGGCCATGGCCAGCGGCGAGGCCTACCAGATCAACCTCACCACGGGTCTGCAGGGGGCGCTGCACGGCGCTCCGCTCGACTGGATGCACGCGCTGCGCGCCGGCCAGCCCGACGGCTACCTGCTGTGGCTCGATGGCGGCCCGCTGCAGGTGCTGAGCGCCTCGCCCGAGCTGTTCTTCGACTGGCGCCCCGGCGCCGCAGACGGAGCCAACGGCGGTGGCACCCTGACGTGCAAACCGATGAAAGGAACGGCCGCGCGCGACGCCGACCCGGCGCGCGACCGGGCTGCGCGCGACGCGCTGCTGGCCAGCGACAAAGAGCGCGCCGAGAACGTGATGATCGTGGACCTGCTGCGCAACGACCTGGGCCGACTCGCACCGCCCGGCGCGGTGCGCGTGCAGCGCCTGTTCGAGGCCGAGGCCTGGCCCACGGTATGGCAAATGACCTCCACCGTCACCGCCCAGGCGCGCGCCGGTACCGGCCTGGTGGAGGTTTTCCAGGCGCTGTTTCCCTGTGGCTCCATCACCGGCACCCCCAAGGCGCGGGCGATGCACTGGATCCGCACGCTGGAAGACCGCCCGCGTGGCTTTTACTGCGGCGCCCTGGGGGTGGTGCGCCCCGGTGGCCACGCCACGTTCAACGTGCCGATCCGCACCCTGGTGCTGCAACCACCCCCGCCCGAAGCCGCCGCCCGCCCGACCGCCACCACCGGCCCCTGGCTGGCCCGCTACGGCGTGGGCAGTGGCCTCACCGTCTACGCCCAAGGCCCCGCCGAATGGGAGGAGCTCATGGCCAAAAGCCTCATCGTCCACCGCGCGAGCGCACCGTTTTCCCTGCTGGAAACCCTGCGGCTGGAGCACGGCCGCTACGCGCGCCTGCCCCGCCACCTGGAACGGCTGGGCCAGAGCGCCCGGCACTTCGGTATCCCCCTGGATGGGGCCCGCGTGCAAGCCTGTCTGGACACCCTGCCCACGCGCCACGCCACCGGCCTGTGGCGCGTGCGCCTGACGGTGTCGGCCTCGGGTGAGCCGTCCGCCGAGTCCTTTGCCCTGCAGGACACACCGCAGCCGGTGCGCGTGGCCCTGGCGCCTGCGCCGCTGGAAACGACCGGGGCGCTGCAGGAGTTCATCCGCCACAAGACCACGCGGCGCGACCACTACGAGGCCCTGGCGCCCACGGACCCGGCCGTGTTCGATCACCTGCTGGTCAACGAACGCGGTGAACTCACCGAATTCACGCGCGGCAATCTGGCGCTGCGCCGCGGCGGTGAATGGCTGACCCCCGCCCTGTCCAGCGGCCTGCTGCCCGGCACCTACCGCGCAGAACTGCTGGCCGAAGGCCGGCTGCGCGAAGCCGTGCTGACCGCGGACGACCTGCAGCGGGCCGACGGCCTGGCGTTCTTCAACGGCTTGCGCGGCTGGCTGGCCGCACACCTGTGAGCGACCAGCCCTGCAGGAAGCAGCGCCGTGGTGGCGCTCAGAACTTGTAGTTCATGGTCACCAGCGCGCTGCGACCTTCACCGTAATAAAGCGTGTCGAACAGCCCCATGCCGCTGTAGTACTTCTTGTCCGCCAGATTGCGGACAACGGCCGAAACGGAGAGCTTCGGCGTGAAGTCGTAGCGCACATTCATGTCCAGCAGGGCATAGCCTTTCTGCCAGATGCTGGCGTAGTCGGACGCCGTGGGTGACCAGACCTTGCTTTCGTAGCGGCTTTGCCAACTGATGCCTCCGCCCACCGTCCAGCCGCTTCCTGCGCCCGAGAGCCGGTAGGTGGTGAACAACCGGACAATGTGTTCGGGCTGTGTGGTCATCGCCTGCGAACCATAGACCGGTGTGCCTTCGGCCGTTCGGGCATGGTTGTAGGTATAGCTGGCGTTGATGTTCCAGGCCGGCGTCAGACGGCCAGCGACCTGGAACTCGACCCCTTGGCTGCGCACCCCCTTGATGCCGCGATAGCGCTCTTCGTTGTTGCCCACGAATCCCGCGTACTGCGGCAGGTTGTCCTGCTGGATCACAAACACGGCCGCACTGGCCTGCACCCGGTCCTCCAGATAGTCGGCCTTGACACCGGCCTCCAGGGCCTTGCCTTTGAGCGGCTCCAGGTAGTCGCCGGCCAGGGTGAGCAGCGCCTGCGGCTGGAAGATGCTGGTGTAGCTGGCGTACAGCGCGTGCCAGGGATCGAGTTCATAGACCACCCCCAGGTACGGCGTCGTGGCACTTTCGCGCTGGCCGGTGGGTTCGCCCAGGTCCTCGTAGGAACTGCGGGCTTTCTGCAGCACCCTGCTGGCGCGCGCGCCCAGGATCACCGAAAGCTGATCGGTCGGCCGCAACCGCGTGGACGCATAGATCCCGGTCTGGCGCTCGGTCTGGGCGTAGTCGCCATCCACGGTGAACACGGGCTCGGGGTAGCTGCCGTCCCAGTTGAAGATGCTGCCGGTCAGCAGGGGGTATTGCCCCGCGTAGAGCAGGCCATCGGTCTTGGCGTCGGTCCATCGGGCGCCAAACGCTGCGTCGTGGCGCCGCCCGAACAGCGTGTACTTGCCCTCCAGGCTCGCGTACAGCGTGTTTTGCCGGCGATCCCCTTCGAAATCGCCTGAAAACAGGTACATGCCTTCCCCCATCACCGGGTCGGGATTGCCGCCGCTCGCGCTGGCCAGTGTCGAACGGTGCCGGCTGTGGTGGGTGTTGGCCTCCACCTTCAAGCGCCAGTCCGACGCCAGCTGCTGTTCCAGCATGGCAAACACGCTCTGGTTGGTAAAGACACGCCGGCTCCAATTGGCGGCCGGATTGAACGAGCGGCTGAAATCGGTGCGGGTACCGTCGCTGTTGAACACCGGAACGCCCGTCCAGGACGTCCCGCGCGGATCCAGGTGCTGGTAGTCCGCACCCAGCGTCAGGCGCGTGCCGGGTGTGACATCGGCTTCAACGATGCCGTAGAAAGCCGACAGCTTCTGCCGGTAGCGGTCCTGCTGGGATCCCCGGTCCTGCTGCGCGGCGGCCACGCGAGCGCGCACCGTCTGGTCGGCATTGAGCGGTGTGGAGAGGTCCGCTTCCAGGCGGCGGTGATCGTGGCTGCCGATTTGGGCCGTCACCGAGCCCCCGAAGGCTTTGGTCGGCCGCTTGCGCACGAAATTGACCGCCGCCGAAGGTTCACCCGCGCCGCTGAGCAACCCGGTGGCGCCTTTGATGACTTCCACCCGGTCGTAGAACAGCATGTCCAGGTTCGTCGTGCCCCAGTCGTAAATGCCGTCGGACAGGCGGGGCACGCCATCGTGCGTGAAATTGGTGATCGAAAAGCCCCGGGCACTGAAGCCCCAGCGTTCGCTGTCGGCCCTTTGCACGCTGATGCCGCTGGCGTTCTGGAACACATCCGAGATGCTGGCCGTGCCCTGGTCTTTCATCTGCTGCTGCGTGATGACGGTCACCGTCTGCGGCGTTTCGCGAATGGACAGGCGCAGTCCGGTGGCCGAAGCCGTGGTGGTGGGGCCGGCATAGCTGCCGGTGCCCTCGGTGACGGGATCGTCGAAAAGCTGGCCCGTGACGACCACCTCGGCCAGCGTCTGGGCACCGGCCTCGTCAGCGCCTTGCTGGGCCGCCACCAGCCGCCAGCCGGCCCCCTCTGGGACCGCCTTCAGGCCCGTGCCCGTCAACGCAGCGGCCAGGGCCTGGGAGGCGGTGAAATCACCGCGCACCCCCGGGCTTTGGCGACCACCGAGTTCCTCCGTGGAGAACGCCAGCAAGAGGCCGCCCTCGGCGCCCAGCCGGACCAGCACCGTGGCCAGCGGCCCCGCGGGGATGTCGTAATGGTGGCGGCTGGCCGGAATGGATGCCGGTTGACCGCCCTGGGCCTGGGCGTGCGCCCAACCGGGCAGGGTGACGGCGATGGTCGCTGCGGCGGCGATCAGGGTAAGCGGCGCGGCCAGCGCCAGCCGGGCGGCGTGCTGGCGCGGTCGGTGGTGTCGTTGCATGGGTGATCCCTCATGTCGGTGGTGGAAATGGGTCGGCGAATGGACGAAAACGCCCCACTGGGGTGGCGCCTCACTTCCTATGCCCCGCGAGATGCCAAAAGGGATCAACTTTTTTGCAGGCGGCAGCTGTGCCCACCTTCCCGCCTCCACCGCGGACGGGCTCCGTCGCGACCGCCTATGGCGCCACGTGGGTCCCGGCCGCCTCCACCCGGACCCAGTAGCGCGTGCGGTAACGCAGTTGCACCGGCCGGGTGGCCAGCAGCATGTCGAGCGAGCGGTCGGTGTCGGCGACATCGTTGAGCGGGTAGGTGCCGCTCACGCGCAGGTCGGCCACCGCCGGGTCGCAGACCAGCCAGCCCGGGCGGTAACGGTCCAGTTCGCTCACGAAGTCGGCCAGCCGCATATCGTGCGCGACCAGCACGCCGCGCACCCAGGCCTCCTGGGTCGGATCGGCGGCGGTGGACGGGTGGACGGTGAGCGCGTCGAAGCTCGATTGTTGTCCGGCCTGCAATGTGAGGGCCTGGGCCTGCCCGGCGCGGGGTGTGACCTCGGTGGCGCCTTCGAACACGGCCACACGGGACGGCGCGTCGGCACGCTGGCGCACGGTGAAGCGCGTGCCCAGGGCACGCACGCGGCCATGCCGGGTTTCAACAATGAAGGGGCGCGCCGCCCAAAGGGATCCGGCGATGTGGGCCGTCTCGACATGGATCTCGCCCTCGTGCAAGCGCACGAGACGTGCGCTCTCGCTGTACACCACATCGACAGCACTGCCAGCGTTGAGCCACAACTCGGTGCCATCGGCCAGGCTCAGGCGGCGGCGCTCGGCGGTGCCCGTGCGGACGTTGGCCCCCAGAACCGCCCACCGGGTACGGCTGACCTCGCCACCGAGTTGCCAGGCGGCTGTACCCGCCGCGCCGCCCACCAACAGCAACAGCGCCAACTGCCGCACAGCGCGACGCCGCCCGGCGCCACCGGCCCGCGCGGTCTGCGCCAGTGCCACTCTGGCGGGCGTGCCTGCCAGCGGTTGCAGCCGCTCGCCCATGGCCTGCACACGCTGCCAGGCCCATTCGTGCTCGGGACGGTCCGAGCGCCAGGCGGCCAGACGCGCGAGCAATTGGCCACGCTCGGCTTCGCCGAGGTCGTCGGCCTGCAGCTCCACCAGCCATTCGGCGGCCCGCATACGAACCCCTTGAGGGATGTCGCCCACCCCGTTCATGGCACGGCCTGCCATGCGCAGCAAGGTGACCGAGATGGCCGCCGAAGCCGCCGGGCAGCGCTCACGCGCCATCTCCCGCTGCGAAACACACACGCACCACGGCGCGGGCGATATGGCGCTTGACGGTGGGCACAGACAGCCCCAGCTCGGCGGCGATCTCGGCCTGCTTCATGCCGTCGACCTGCGACAGCAGAAAAGCCTGCCGCACGGGCAACGGCAGCCCGGCCAGCAAGTGATCGATCTCGACCAGCGTCTCGAACAGGATGGCGCGATGCTCGGGCGACTCGGCCACGGACGCCGGCATCGCGGCCAGCGTGTCGAGCCAAGCCTGCTCCAAACAGCGACGCCGGTAAAGGTTGGCGGCCAGCCCCTGGGCAATGGTGGCCAACAGCGCGCGCGGCGCACGGATGTCACCCAGGGCCTGGGGCTCGCGCTGGATCAGGCGCACATAGGTGTCCTGCGTGAGGTCGGCCGCATCGAACACATTGCCCAGCCGACGCTGCAGCCACCCCTGCAACCACCGGTGGTGATCGCGGTAGAGCGTTTGCAGGGTCGGGCTGGAAGGCGCGATGGCGGATGAGACGGAAGGGGCGGTCATGGCGGCGCCCTGGGCGTTGAATGCCAATATGAGAATGAGGATCGTTCCCATTCATTATGACAAAAACGCCGCGCACCGAAGGCGCACCAGCCCGGACCCGCTACTTGCCGACGAGCTGGTTGAGCTTTTCGGCCTCGAAACACGCTTTGCGCGCCGCCTCGTCAGGCACGCAGTCGCCGGTCTTCACGCATTCCGACAGGCGCTCCACGGCCTGCCACAGCAGTGCGATCTGGTGCTCCTGGCCAGCCGCGTTGGTGATCAGGCTGCGCATGGCCTGCTGCAACGGATCGTCTTCCTGCGTCACGCCGTAGGCGCTGAACTTGGGCTTTTCTTCGGTGGTGACGTCGGCGCTTTCACCCTGCTTGCTCGGGATGATGCGCGCCGGGATGCCCACCGCCGTGGCACCCGCCGGCACCGGCTTGATGACCACCGCGTTGCTGCCGATCTTGGCGCCGTCACCCACGGTGAACCCGCCCAACACCTTGGCACCGGCGCTGACCACCACGTCCTTGCCCAGCGTGGGATGGCGTTTGGTGCCCTTGTAGAGCGAGGTGCCGCCCAGGGTCACCCCCTGGTAGATGGTGCAGCCGTCGCCGATTTCGGCCGTCTCGCCCACCACCACGCCCATGGCATGGTCGAAGAACACGCGGTTGCCCACTTTGGCGCCCGGGTGAATTTCGATGCCGGTCAGCCAGCGACCCAGGTGCGAGATGAAACGCCCCAGCCACTTGAGGCCATGGTTCCAGCACCAGTGCGCCGGGCGGTGCAGCCAGACGGCGTGCAGTCCCGGGTAACAGGTGATGACCTCCCAGGTGCTGCGCGCGGCGGGGTCGCGCTCAAGGATGCACTGGATGTCGGAACGGAGGCGGGCAAACATGGAGCCATCAGATTCAAGGGGGCGCCCAGTCTAGCGTGTTTCACCGCCGGGCCGCCCCCAGGTGAAACAAGCCCCCTCGGGGGGCAGCGACCCGCGCCAGCGGTGGAGCATGGGGGCAGGCGATCCACCGCCGGGCCGCCCCCAGGTGAAACAAGCCCCCTCGGGGGGCAGCGACCCGCGCCAGCGGCGGAGCATGGGGATCAGCGCTTCGCCTGCTGGGCGGTCTTGAGCATGGCCTTGGCCACCCCGCGGAGAATGTGGATTTCCTCGGGCGTCGGCACGGCCCGGTTGAACAGCTGGTTCAGGCGCGGCATCAGCTTCTTGGGCGCCGCGGGGTCGAGGAAGTCCACCGCCACCAGCGCCTCTTCCAGATGCGCCAGCATGCCGGCCACGGCGGCGGCATCGGCCACCGGGCGCACAGGAGCCGCGGGTGTGGACGCGGCAAAGCCCCCCAGGGCCTGGCGCCATTCGTAGGCAATGAGCTGGACCGCCGCCGCCAGATTGAGCGAGCCAAAGTCCGGAGCCGTGGGAATGGACAGGCACACGTGGCAGCGGTAGACGTCTTCGTTCTTCATGCCGAAGCGCTCGGAACCGAACAGAAAGGCGACCCCGGAAGGGGGCGCAACCTCGGCCTCCGCTCCGGACAGCGACGGCAGCAGTTGCGCGAAGTGAGCGCGCGGCGCGCGCGTGGGGGGGCCGAAGTCGCGCGGTGTCATGGCCGTGGCGCAAAGGTGGCTCACGCCGTCAAGCGCCTCGTCCAGCGTGTCCACGATGCGGGCCTTGTCCAGCACGTCGTTGGCACCGCTGGCGCGCTGCACGGTTTCCTCGCGGTCCAGCACATTGGGCCAGCGGGGCGCCACCAGCACGAGCTCGTCGAAGCCCATGACTTTCAGGGCGCGCGCCGCACCGCCCACATTGCCGGCGTGGCTGGTTTCGATCAGGACAAAACGGGTCAGCATCAGGGCACCTCGAACCGACCTGCCCCACGGACAGGTCGGAGCCGGTAAAATCCGGCTATTGTCGCTGCCCCGCATCGCCGGGAGCCGCTTTCCGCTCTTGCCCCTGCCCTCGGCCCGCTGCGGCCCTGTCAAGGAACACAATTCATGTCGTCCAGCCTCCACCCCATGCTGAATGTGGCCGTCAAGGCCGCCCGCGCCGCCGGCACCATCATCAACCGCGCGTCGCTCGATGTCGAAACGGTGCGCGTTTCGGTCAAGCAGACCAACGATTTCGTCACCGAAGTCGACCACGCGGCCGAAGCCGCCATCATCGAAACCCTGTTGACCGCCTATCCCAACCACGGGATCTGGGCCGAGGAATCCGGACGACGCGAAGGCAAGGGCCGCGAAAAGAACCACGTCTGGATCATCGATCCGCTGGACGGCACCACCAACTTCATCCACGGTTTCCCGGTCTACTGCGTGAGCATCGCGCTCATGGTGGACAGCCGGATCGAGCAGGCCGTGATCTACGACCCGACCCGCAACGACCTGTTCTGCGCCACACGGGGCCGGGGCGCCTACCTGAACGAGCGCCGCATCCGCGTCGCCAAGCGCACTTCGTTGCGCGAATGCCTGCTGTCCACGGGGTTCCCGTTCCGCCCTGGTGACGCCTTCCAGACCTACCTGCAGATGTTCGCCGACGTGATGCCGCGTTGCGCCGGCATCCGCCGCCCCGGCTCGGCCGCGCTGGACCTGGCCTACGTGGCCGCAGGCTTCTCCGACGGTTTCTTTGAAATGGGCCTGTCGCCCTGGGACGTGGCCGCGGGCGCGCTGATCGTGACCGAGGCCGGCGGTCTGGTGGGCAACTTCACCGGGGAGTCCGACTTCCTCGAACAGAAGGAATGCCTGGCCGCCAACCCGCGCATCTACGGCCAGTTGGTGAACATGATCGGCAAGTACAGCAAGTTCGCCAGCGCCGGCGACAAGGCGGCGGTGCGCCAGGCCACGCCATCCGCCGACACCCCGGCAGAGGCGGCCGAGCCGGCAACCCCGGCAGACACGGACGGCGACGCGGGCGAACGCCCTGACGCCCCCTTCTGACGCCCCTCAACCCTCGGCGGCACCCGGTAACCGGGCGGCCGCCGAGGGTGCCAGCGGCAGCGTCCACCAGAAGGTGGCGCCCTGCTCCGGCACCGACTCGGCCCAGATGCGGCCCCCATGGCGCTCGATGATGCGGGCCACGATCGCCAGCCCCACGCCCGTACCGGGCACTTCCGAACCGGCGTGCAGGCGCTGGAACAGCCCGAACAGCCGGTTGGCGCGCTTCATGTCGAAGCCCATGCCGTTATCGCTCAGGTACAGCGCCTGCCGCTCCGGATCGAACCCGATCTCCAGCCGCGGCTCCGCACGGTGGCGCGAGTATTTGAGGGCGTTGTCCGTCAGGTTGAGCAGCACCTGGCGCAACAGGGTGGCGTCGCCCATCACACGCGGCAAGGCCCCAATGTGGATGTGCGCATTCGACACGCCCGGCGCCAGGGCGTCCACCACCAGTTGGGCCAGGGTGCCCATGTCCACCGGCATGGGCTGCAGGTCGACCCGCACCACCCGCAGCAGCTCCAGCATGTCGGTGATCATCTGCCCCATGTAGCGCGCCGAGCGCTCGATGCGGCCGAACATGTCGCGCGCCAGCGGGCTGAGGTGGGCGCCGTCTTCCTCCTGGATCAGCGCCGCAAAGCCGTTGACCGAGCGCAGCGGCGCCCGCAGATCGTGCGCAATGGAATAGGAGATCGCCTCCATGTCCTTCATCGAGCGCTCCAGCTCGGCCGTGCGCTCGGCGACGCGCCGCTCCAGATTGGCGTTGAGCGCCCGCACCTGCTCCTGCGCCACCACGCGGTCGTGGATGTCGAGCAGCGTGCCCGACATGTACAGCGCCTTGCCACTGTCGTCGCGCCGGTGCACGCGGCCCCGGTCGTTGATCCAGAGCCAGTGCCCGGCCTTGTGGCGCATGCGGATGTCGCATTCGTAATAAGGCAGCTCGCCGTTCAGGTGCCACTGCAGGATGCGGGCCGAACGCTCCAGATCCTGCGGATGGACCAGGTTGCGCCAGGTATCGACCGTGGTGGGCTGCAACTCCTCCACCCGGTAGCCCAGCATCTCCGCCCAGCGCTCGTTGATGACCAGCCCGCCCGTCTCCATGTTGACCTCCCAGATGCCGGGGCGGGTGGCTTCCAGCACCCATTGCAGGCGCTGCTGCTCCTGCCGCAAGGCCTGCTGCGTCTGCACGTAGGGCGAGACATCGGTGTAGGTGCGCACCAGGCCCCCTTCGGGCAGTTGCCGGGTGACGATCTCCAGCGTGCGCCCGTCGCGCGTCTGGCGCAGGTAGTGCTCGGGTATTTCGGCGCCAGCGGCCTGGCCCACATAAGGCCTCAGGAACGGATCCAGCAGCGACAGGTCGGGACCGAAATCCCCGCGCTCGGTCTGGAAGCGGACCACATCGGCGTGGGCTGGCTGGCCGGCCAGGAAGGTTTCTGGCAGGTCCAGCAGATCCAGCGCGCGCCGGTTGTAGAAGCGCACAAGCCCCCCGGCATCGATCATCATGAGTCCCTGGCTCATGCTGTCGAAAGTCACCTGCAAGGCGGCGGTCTTTTCCGACAGCAGGGCGCTGGTGGCCTGGAACTGCAGACGGGCCCGCCTGCGTTCGGCATGGCCGCGCCAGGCGAGCACCAGTTGGCGCAGGGCTCCGATCAGCGGCTGCAGGTAGTCGACGTCGGCCTGGGTATAGCCGCCCACCCGGTTGGCCAGGCCGATCATGGCCACCAGCCGGCCCTGGGCTTCGACAGGGATCCCCATGAAGGCTTGCAGCGGCGCGTGCCCGGTCGGCAACCCGCCGGCGCGGGCATCGTGAACCGGATCATTGGCGATGACCACATCCCGCGTCGTCAGCGCATGGCCAAAAAGCGTCTGCAGGTTGCGGAACTCCATGCCCGCATCCAGCTGGTTGTCGTGCATCTGGCGCGAGGTTTCGTCCCACGCGATGTCGGTGATGGCGTGCACCTTGATGAACGGTTTGTCCTGCAGATCGAACTGCACCTCGCCAACAAAGCCGAACGCGCTGTCGGTCACGTCCAGCAGCGCCCCCAGCAGGCGGGTGAAGGCCTGTCGCTTGTCGTCCGCCTCGATGAAGGCTGCCTGGGCCTGCTGCACAGCTTCGAGAATGCGGTGCTGGCGGGCCAGTGCCTGGGTGGCCATCTGCTCGCGGTCGATTTCGGTCAGGTACACCAGCAGCAGCGGATCGGCGCCCTCGATCACGCGCATGTGAAGCCGCACGGTGAACGGCTTGCCCTCGGTCACCGCCAGACAGACATGCTCGAATTCAACGGAGCCGTCCCACAACACCCGCTGACGCTCGGCTTCGGAAGGCCAGTGTCCGAGTTCGACCGTGGTCTTGCCCACGGCCTGCCCGCGCGAGACGCCGGTCAGTTGCTCCCAGGCGCGGTTGACGGCCAGGATCCGGCCATCGGCCTTTCGGCTCAGGCTGGCGGCCAGCGGGGCCGCCATGAACAGCGTCTCGAACAGCCCGGCGTCCAGCGCCCCCTCGCCGACACCGTCTCCGGACAGGGACGGCGAAGCCAGTGAAGCCGGTGAGGTCGAAGATGCCATGCGCGGGGCCCCATTCAGAAGACGTGGCGTTCCCGGAACCGGATGGTCCCAGGCGCCGGGAAGCGGGCCGTCAAACACGACCGAACTGCTACAGTATCCGGTTATTTTCGACCCACCCTGACCGACCTTGAACGCCCCGCTGGACAAACACACCCCCATGATGCAGCAGTACCTCGCCATCAAGGCGTCGTACCCGCACACCCTGGTGTTCTACCGCATGGGTGACTTCTACGAGATGTTCTTCGCCGACGCCGAAAAGGCGGCGCGGCTGCTGGACATCACGCTCACGCAGCGCGGCCAGTCTGCCGGCGAGCCCGTCATCATGGCTGGCGTGCCCTTCCATTCGGTGGAAAGCTACCTGGCCCGGCTGATCAAACTGGGCGAGTCGGTGGCCATCTGCGAGCAGGTGGGCGACGTCGCCACGGCCAAGGGACCGGTGGAGCGCAAGGTGGTGCGCGTGGTCACGCCCGGCACCCTGACCGACACCGAATTGCTGTCCGAAAAGGCCGAAGCGGTGCTGCTGGCCGTGCATCCCGGCGCGCGCACCGGCCTGGGCCTGGCCTGGCTTTCGGTCACGCAGGGCATCGTCTTCCTCGCGCAGTGCGACAGCGACGACCTGCCCGACTGGCTCTCGCGGATCAACCCCGGCGAAGTGCTCTACAGCGCCGAAGTGACGCCCACGTTCGAAAAACGCCTGCAGGCCCTGGCGGCACAGCCGCTGACCAGTGGCCAACGCACCGTGGCCGTGGTGCGACCGGCCTGGGCCTTCGATGCCGGGCTGGGCGAACGCAAGCTGCTCGAACAGTTGCAGGCCGCCAGCCTGGCCGCCTGGGACGCGCAGGACCTGCGCGACGCCCACGCTGCGGCGGCCGCCCTGCTCGCCTACGCCGAACACACGCAGGGCCAGGCGCTCACGCACGTGCGCAGCCTGCAGGTGGCGCGCAGTGGCGACCTGATCGACCTGCCGTTCAACACGCGCCGCAATCTGGAGCTCACCCACACCCTGCGCGGCGAAACCCAGCCCACCCTGCTGTCGCTGCTGGACACCTGCCACACCGGCATGGGCAGCCGCACCCTGCGCCAGTGGCTGCTGGAGCCCCAGCGCGAGCGCACCCAGGCCCGCGAACGGCTGGCCGCCATCGGGCGGTTGCGCGACGGCCTGTTCCAGCGCCTGCGCAGCGCGCTCAAAGGCGCCAGCGATGTGGAACGCATCACCGCCCGCACCGCACTGCGCCAGGTGCGCCCGCGCGAGCTGGTCGGCCTGACCCAGACCCTGGCCCGTGCGCAGGCCCTGTCGCAGTCGCTGGCCAGCGCCCTCGGCCCCGAAGCCCCCGCCTTGCTAGCCCGCACCGCCGCCGATCTGATGCCACCGGCCGGCTGCGCCGAACTGCTGACCCAGGCCATCCAGCCCGAACCGGCGGCGCTGGTGCGCGATGGCGGCGTGATCGCCGACGGCTTCGATACCGAACTCGACGAGCTGCGCGCCATCCAGACCAACTGCGACGGTTTCCTCATCGACCTGGAGACCCGCGAACGCGCGCGCACCGGCATCGCCAACCTGCGCGTGCAATACAACAAGGTACACGGCTTCTACATCGAGGTCACCCAGGGCCAGATCGACAAGGTGCCCGACGACTACCGCCGCCGCCAGACGCTGAAAAACGCCGAGCGCTTCATCACCCCCGAACTCAAGGCCTTCGAGGACAAGGCCCTGAGCGCGCAGGAGCGGGCGCTGGCACGCGAAAAGTGGCTCTATGAACACCTGCTGGACCAGTTGCAGGCCTTCATCGACCCGCTGACCCGCCTGGCGCGCGCCATGGCCGCGCTGGACGCGCTGTGTGCGCTCACCGAGCGCTCGCTCACGCTGAACTGGAGCGAACCGGCCTTCACGCCCGAGCCCTGCATCGAAATCCGCGGCGGCCGCCACCCGGTGGTGGAAGCGCGCCTGAACGAGACCTCGGGCGGCAGCTTCATCGCCAACGACACCGTGCTCGGCCCCAGGGCGCGCATGCAGGTCATCACCGGCCCCAACATGGGCGGCAAGAGCACCTACATGCGCCAGGTGGCGGTGATCGTACTGCTGGCCGGCATGGGCAGCTACGTGCCGGCGCAGAGCTGCCGGCTGGGCCCTATCGACGCCATCCACACCCGCATCGGTGCCGCCGACGACCTGGCCAACGCGCAATCCACCTTCATGGTCGAGATGACCGAGGCGGCGCAGATCCTGAACGCGGTCACACCGAAGGAAGCGCCGGGCCGCCCCAAGCTTACGGCCCCCCCTCGGGGGGAGGACGGGGCACAGCCCCGTCCAGGGGGCGCCTATTCGCTGGTGCTGATGGACGAGATCGGCCGCGGCACCTCGACCTTCGACGGCCTCGCGCTGGCCGGGGGCATCGCCGCCCACCTGCATGACAAGGCGCGCTGCTTCACGCTGTTCGCCACCCATTACTTCGAGCTGACCGAATTCCCCGCCAGCCACCACGGTGCCGTCAACGTGCACGTGAGCGCGGCCGAAGGCGGTGGCAAGGCCGGCATCGTCTTCCTGCACCAGATCGAACCCGGGCCCGCCAGCCGCAGCTACGGCATCCAGGTCGCCCGCCTGGCCGGCGTGCCGGCGGCCGTGGTGCAGCATGCGCGCCATGCGCTGGCGGCCCTGGAATCGCACAGCGAAAGCAGCCGCTCGCAGGTGGACCTGTTCGCGCCGCCGCCAGCCGCCCCCGAAGCCGAAACCCCGCCGGTGGTGGCCGCACTGGCCGCCATCGACCCGGACGCCCTGTCGCCCCGCGAAGCGCTGGAGCAGCTCTACACCCTCAAAAAAATCGCTGGAAACCCATGACCTACTGTGTTGCCGTCAAGCTCAAGGCCGGCCTGGTCTTTCTCTCCGACTCCCGCACCAATGCGGGGCTGGACCAGATCAGCACCTTCCGCAAGATGATCGTCTACGAGAAGCCGGGTGACCGCTTCATGTGCCTGCTCTCGGCTGGCAACCTCTCCATCTCGCAGTCGGTGCGCGAGATCCTGCAGATCGAGCAGTTGCCGCCCGATGAAGAAGGCGGCGAGCCGATCACCATCTGGAACGCCCGCAGCATGTTCGACGCCGCACGGGTGCTGGGCGCCGCCGTGCGCCACGTGTTCGAACGCGACGGCGAGGCGCTCAAGAACGCCGGTGTGGACTTCAACGTGTCCATGATCTTTGGTGGCCAGATCGGCAGCGAAGGCATGCGCCTGTTCCAGGTCTATTCGGCCGGTAACTTCATCGAGGCCACGCCCGAAACGCCGTTCTTCCAGATCGGTGAATCCAAATACGGCAAGCCGGTGCTGGACCGCGTGATCACCCCCGACACGCCACTGGACGAAGCCGCCAAGTGCGTGCTGGTGTCGATGGACAGCACCCTCAAGTCCAACCTGTCGGTGGGCCTGCCGCTGGACCTCGTGGTCTATGAGGCCGACCGCCTGCAAAGCGACAAGATCACCTGCATCGACGAAAACAACCCGTATTTCCTGATGGTGCGCCGGGTCTGGGGCGAGAAGCTGCGCGAGGTGTTCGACGGTATCGAACATCCCACCTGGGACGGCAGTCACACCGAAGTGCCATTGCGCTGCGAAGGCGCGCGCGCACTGCCGCTGCGCAAGATCAGCAGCCCGAAGGAAAAGCTGATCTGAAAGATGTGGGCCTCCACGCTCAGCCGCTGCGCGGGTCGCTGCCCCCCCGAGGGGGTGCGAATCCCGCTTGGGAACGGCCCGGCGCGGGATTCTGGCCCCCATGCGCCACTGCTGCGCGGGTCGCTGCCCCCCGAGGGGGTGCGAATCCCGCTTGGGAACGGCCCGGCGCGGGATTCTGGCCCCCATGCGCCACTGCTGCGCGGGTCGCGGGCGAAGCGCCGTCATGCCCGCGCAGGCGGGCATCCAGCAGAGTCACCCTGGCTGGAGTCACTGCCCTCACGCCACCGCCTCGCAGATCGCTGCTGACGCTTCCCTGCATTCTTGAACCATGCCGCTGATCATCTTTTCCCACGCCAACAGCTTCCCAGCCAGCACGTACGGGGTGCTCTTTCGCAGCCTGCGCGCGCGGGGTTACACGGTGCGGGCCGTGGAGAAGTTCGGGCATGCACCCCAGTACCCGGTCACCAGCAACTGGCCACTCCTGGTACAGCAGCTGGCCGACTTCGCCGGTCCCGAGATCGAGCGGCATGGCAAGGGTGCCTGGCTGGTCGGGCATTCGCTGGGCGGCTTTCTCAGCCTCATGTGCGCCGCCCGCCACCCGACGCTGGGTGGCCACCCGGTGCGCGGGGTGCTGCTGCTCGACTCGCCCGTGCTCGGTGGCTGGCGCGCCCGTGCGCTGGCCCTGGCCAAACACACCCAGTTGGTGGGATCGCTCTCGCCGGGCAAGATCAGCCGCAAGCGCCGCAACACCTGGCCCGGCGCCGACGAGGCACTGGCTCACTTTCAGCACAAAAAGGCCTTTGCCCGCTGGGACCCGCAGGTATTGCGCGACTACATCGAGCACGGCACGGTGGACGTGAACACACCAAACGGCCGACAGCGACAGCTGGTTTTCGACCGCGATGTCGAAACCGCCATTTACAACAGCCTGCCCCACAACCTGGACCGCCTGCTGCGCAAGCACCCCCTGCAGTGCCCGGTGGCCTTCCTGGGCGGCACCGAATCGCTGGAAATGAAGCAGGTGGGCATGGCGATGACGCAGCGTCTGGTGGGCACACAGCACCCTGAACGCCTGAACATGCTGCCCGGCAGCCACCTCTTTCCCATGGAAATTCCGCTGGACACGGCGGCAGCCATCGACAACAGCCTGCAAGCGCTGGCCCGCTGAAAACGCCCGTCGGGTGCCCCTGGTGCCTGCGGCCCCGTGCAGTCACCGACACCACGCCGGCAAGATGTTGGGTATAACGCAGCAAACACCGCGCCCCAGCGCCTTTTCATGAAGCGACTGATCACCGAAGCTGCGCCCACCGCCGACAGCCCCTGGTGGCTCAAGCTGCTGCACTGGCAGCCCGATCGCCTGCGCCTCTGGCAGCGGCTGGGCATGGCGCTGCTCATCACGCTGGCCGCCCTGTGGCTGCGCCAGGGGCTGGCGCCGGCCGAATCGGGCGGGCGCTTCATCACGTTTTCCCTGGCTGCCGCGCTGTCGGCGCTGTATGGCGGGTTCGCCGCCGGCCTGTTCAGCACGTTGCTGGGCATGGTGCTGGTCAACTTTCTGCTCGTCCACCCGTACTTCCAGCTCGCCATCACCAACCCGGCCGAAGCCTTCTGGCTCAACACCTGGTTTCTGGTGACCCAGTTGGTGGTGGTCGGGGCGATCTGGCGCATGCAGGCCCAGAACCGGCAACTGCAGGAAAGCAACCAACACATCCGAGACAGCCAGCAGCACTTTCTGGACACCTTCGAGCATGCTGCCGCCGGCATCACGCACGTCGGCTTTGACGGTCAGCTCCAGCGCGTCAACGGCACCTTCTGCCGGCTGGTGGGGTATTCGTTCGAGGAACTGCGCCAGATGCGCTTCCAGGACCTGACCCACCCCGACGACATCGGGCCGGACGAGGTGCTCATCAAACAAGTGCTGGCTGGCGAACGCAGCAGCTATTCGCTGGAAAAACGCTACCGCCGCAAAGATGGCCGCACGGTCTGGGCGCACCTGACGGTGTCCATGGTGCGCAAGCCCAATGGCCTGCCCGACTACCTGATCTCGGTGGTGCAGGACATCACCAGCCTCAAGGCGGCCGAAGAAACGGTGCGCACCAACGAACGGCTGCTGCGGCAGGCCCAGGCCCTGTCGGGGTTTGCGAGCTGGGAGGCCGACATCAAGGGCGACCGCATCCGTGCCCACCACAACTCGCACCAGCGCCTGGGACTGCCCAAAGGGGAATACACCTCGACCGAGCTGCTGAACATCGTGCATCCGCGCGACCGCGACCGCTTTGCGGCCGAGTGGCGCGCAGCGCTCAAAAGCACGCTGTTCAACGGCAACTACCGCATCCGCATCGACGGCAAGGATCGCTGGGTCGGCATCCGTGCCGAATTCGAACGCAACGCCGACGGGCACGCGGTGCGCGCCTTTGCCGTGGCCCAGGACATCACCGACCGCAAGCGTGCCGAGATCGAAATCCGCCGCCTGAACGCCTCGCTGGAACAGCGCATCCAGGAACGCACGCGCAAACTGCGCGCTGCCTACGACGAACTGGAAAGCTATTCCTACGCGGTGGCGCACGACCTGCGCTCGCCCCTGCGGGTCATCAACGGGTTTGCCCAGGCGCTGGAGGAAGACAACCCGGCGCTCGACGCGGTCAGCCACAAGCACCTGGCCCGCATCATGGGCGCCAGCAAAAAGATGGGGGAACTCATCGACGGCCTGCTGCAGTTGGCCCAGATCGGCCGCAGCGACCTGCGGCGCGAACCGGTGAACATCAGCCAGGTGTCGACGCGGCTGCTGGAAGACCTGGCGCTGCAAACGCCCGAGCGCCGCGTGGACTGGCGCGTCGAGCCCCACCTGCAGGCGCAGGCCGATCCGGCCCTGGTCGAGGCCCTGCTGCAGAACCTGCTGCACAACGCCTGGAAGTACACCTCACAAACGCCGGAGGCACGCATCCGTGTCTATGAGGACATCGTCGACGGCCAGCCGTTCTACTGCGTCAGCGACAACGGCGCCGGCTTCGACATGAAGCGCGCCGAAAAGCTCTTCCAGCCTTTCCAGCGCTTGCACCAGCCGCACGAATTCGCCGGGCTGGGCATCGGACTGGCCACCGCTCAGCGCATCGTCCAGCGCCATGGCGGGGTGATGACCGCGGTGTCGACCCCAGGCCAAGGCGCGACCTTCCGCTTCACCCTGCGCGACGAAGACAACGAATCCCTGCCCTCGGTGCCGCCGTCGATCTGAACAAAGGGACCAGCGCCTCGCAAGACCTCAGCGCTTGACCGGCATCAGCGTCAGGCGCACCCCACCGGGCACCACCTGCAGCGGCCCGGGTTCGTACCCCCAGCCCGCGAGCGTCTGCAACTGTTCGGGCCGCAGGCGGTGCACCACCGCGTCCTGCAACACCGATTCGGCCAGCACACCACCCAGGCGACTGACCCGCGGTTGCTGGGCCACCGGCACGCCTGGTACATCGAAGCGCTCCACACGCACCGCATCCAGCCGCAGCGTGCCATCGCTCGGTTCGAAGCGCAGTCCGTAGCTCAGCTCCAGCAGCCCCTGCAGGCTGCGCCCGCCGGTCAGCGCGCTGCCCAGCGTGTAGTCCATCTGGGTCGCAATGCGGTTCTGCGCGGGCAGCAGCCGCAGGCGCGGGTGGGTCAGCGACACATCAAACAGCTCCATGTAGCGCGTGTCCACAGGAAAGTGGCGCGCCAGCATTTCGGCCAGGCGTGCCTCGGAGACCTCCACCGTGCGCGGGCCCGGCGCCATGGCCGAGCAGGCGCTCAGCCCCATGCCGAAGGCCAGCGCCAGCCCCGCTGCGCCCATGCTTTTGAGTCCGGTCCGACGATCCATAGCGGTCTGTTCCTACCTGATGCTGGCGCCCATTCTAGGAAGCCAGCACCCGTTTGCCGGGTTTCGCCCCGGTAAAGGCGGTGACATTTCACGGCACGGGCGCGGCATTTCGCGAGCAGCAGCCGCGACCCGTCGCAAAGTGGTGGCGACCGCCATCGGCACCCGGCACAGTGCGCTCCATCTCGCCCCGGAAGCCCACCATGCCGCCCATCCTCGACATCCTCCGCCACACCCCTGTTGCCGTTTTCGTCCTGCTGGCCGGCCTGCTCGGGCTCGGTCTGACCCAGTGTTTCGCGCGGGAGGTCCGCTCCCGCCGCGTGCTGGTCATGGGCCTGGCCATGGCCAGCCTGTCGTTTTACGGCGTGCTCTCCACGTTCGCCGGACACACCCTTGCCGTCCCCGTCTGGCTGGGCGCCGCGGTGGTGAGTTACCTCGGCACCGCACACCGTGCGCCGCCAGCCGGCACCCGCTACGACGTGGTGCGGCAGCGCTTCAGCATCCCCGGCAGTGTGATCCCGCTGATCCTCATCCTCGCGGTCTTTCTGACCAAATACGCCGTGGGCGTGGCCCTGGTCCTGCACCCGGAACTGGTTCGGCACGCGCCCACGGCCTGGGGCATCAGTGCCCTGTACGGGCTGTTCAGCGGACTGTTCGCCGGTCGCGCCATGCGGCTGCTCCATCTGGCGCGGCGCACCGCTCTGGCCACAACGGTCCCCACCCTTCCGACACCCCCCAACCTGGCCTGAGCCCTCAACCCACTGGAGAAAACCCCACCATGCACCCCCACCCCGACACCCTGGAACACCTCGCCCGCCGCCGTGCCGGCATGAAACTGGGCTGGTACGTGCACGCCAGCGTGTACGCGCTGGTCACCCTGCTTCTCTGGACCCTTGCGCAACATGCCGGCCGCGACTGGGCCATTTTCCCCACGCTCGGCTGGGGCCTGGGTCTGGCCATCCACGGCGTGGTGGTGTTTCTGCACGGCAGCGACGTGCTGGAAAAACAGGTCGAGCGCGAACGCATCCGCCTCGGGCTGCCCCCCCGCAACTGAAGCTCCGCAGCCCCACACGGGCACACCGGCCTCTCTAGAATCCTCGGCATGCCCATTCCCTGGTCATCGGCAGCACGGCACGCGGCCCAGACCGCCGGTTTCTGCCTGGCCATCGCGGCGCTGCAATACGGTTTTGCGCCCGACCGACCCTGGCAACCCCTGCTGGCCTATTCGCTGTGTATCGGCCTCATCACCTGGGCCGTGATCGACCTTGGCCGGCACGCCTTGCCCGCAGGTCGCGGCACGGGCTGGCCACACGGCTGGCCGGGTGTGCTGCTGGTGCTGGCCGGTATTGCAACCGGCTACCTGCTGGGCAATGCCCTGGCCGACCTGCTGTGCCAACGCTTCGGCTGGTACCGCACCGACACACCCGTCGACCTGCAGGCCGAGATCCGACGCAGTCTGCTGATCACGCTGGTGGCGGCGGTGGTGGGCGTTTACTACTTCTACAGCCGGGGCCGCAGCGCTTACTTGGAACGCGAGATGCTGCAGGCGCGCGGCCTGGCCGCTGAATCACAGTTGCGCCTGCTGCAGAGCCAGTTGGAGCCGCACATGCTGTTCAACACACTGGCCAATCTGCGGGCCCTGATCGCCACCGATCCCCCGCGCGCCATCGCCATGCTGGACCAGCTCAACCGCTTCCTCCGCGCCACTTTGCAGGCCTCGCGCAATACCCGGCACCCACTGGCCGACGAATACGACCGCCTGCGTGACTATCTGGCACTGATGAGCGTGCGCATGGGCGCGCGCCTGCGCTGCACCCTGACGCTACCCGACACCCTGGCCAGCCACCCGGTGCCGCCACTGCTGCTGCAGCCCCTGGTGGAAAACGCGATCCGCCACGGTCTCGAACCCGCACGGCTCGGCGGCGAAATCACCGTGCAAGCCGAAAGCGACGGCCAGACCCTCTGGCTCGAAGTGCGCGACGACGGCATCGGCTGCGACGGCGACCCCACCGAAGGCTTCGGCCTTACCCATGTGCGCGAGCGCCTGCTCAACGCCTACGGCCCGCAAGCCCGCCTGCACTGGCACAGTGCCCGCGGCCAGGGCACCCGCGTGCGCCTGCAATTGCCGCTGCGGCCCGCAGCGGCCACCCCATCGCCATGAACGCCTCCGCCCTTATCGCCGAAGACGAACCCCTGCTCGCCGCCGCGCTGCAGGCCGAGCTGGCGCAAACCTGGCCCGACTTGCGCATCGTGGCCGAGGCCTGCGACGGCGTGGCCGCCGTTCAGCAGGCACTGGACTGCCGGCCCGACGTGCTGTTTCTCGACATCCGCATGCCCGGCCAGAGCGGCCTGGAGGCCGCGGCCGAGCTGGCCGAAGAGTGGCCCGACAGCGGGCCCGATACGGCCCCCTTCCCGGTGCTGGTGTTCGTGACGGCCTACGACCAATATGCCTTGCAGGCCTTCGAGGCCCAGGCGGTGGACTATCTGCTCAAACCCGTGGTGCCGGAGCGACTGGCACGCACGGTGCAACGGGTGCAGGCCTTGCTGGCGACACGGCGCCCTTTGGTGGCCCCCGCCTCCCGCGACGCCCTGCAGCCCGATGACGCCACGCTGCAGCGCCTGCGCGCCCTGCTGGCACCACCGCCCCACGCCACGCTGAAAGTGATCCAGGCCAGCGCCGGCGCTCACCTGCGCCTGGTACCGGTGGACGAGGTGCTGGTGTTCGAAGCGGCCGACAAATACGTGCGCGTGATCACCACCGCGCACGCAGCAGAAAGGGGCGGCGAACTGCTCATTCGCACGCCCCTTCGGGAATTGTTGCCCCAGCTCGACGCCAGCGTTTTCTGGCAGATCCACCGCAGCACCGTGGTTCGCGCCACCGCCATTCACAGCGTGCTGCGCGACGAGGCCGGGAAACTGCATCTGACGCTGCGCGACCACCCCGGGCGCTGGGCCATCAGCCGGCTCTACGCCCCGCTGTTCAAGGCAATGTAACCGCCCTGCGAACTCGGCGATCAGTAGCGGTTGCCACCCCGGCGGTCACCGTCGCGGTCACGGTGGCGCGGGCCGCGGCGGTCGTCATCGCGCCACCTGTTGTGCCCATGGCGCCAGCCCGGGTACACATAGACCGGCTGCGGCTGCACCACCGGCTGCACGTAATAGCCCGGCCGGTACACCGGGGCCGGCTGCACATACACAGGTGCCGGCTGCACATACATCGGTGGCGGTCGCACATAGACCGGCGCCGGTTGCACGTACACGGGTGCCGGCTGCACATACACCGGACGCGCGTTGGACACACCCACCGACACGCCGGGCGAGTTCACACCGATCGACCAGTAAACGTCGTCCCGCGCATGCGCCTGGGTGGCCATCGCACTCAGGCCCCAGGCACCGGCCGCCAGCGCCGCCATCGCCAGCCAGCGCGCGCCACGGCCGCTGTCCGCACGCAAAGTTGTCGTTTCCATCGTGTTGCTCCTGTTGGGGGACAAAACACCTGTTCTGTCCTGACCGCATTAGAGGCGTTCACGCTGTAACGCATGCCGCTTCTTCGGTCAAAGGCGTTACGAAACGTTAAATTGCGCGCCGAATCTGGGCGCTGGCTGGCACCCGCTGCGTCAACGCAGGAAAAAGGTCACACCAGCCCCCAGCAACGCGGCCACCACCAACGAACCCCAACGCCACCAAGGCGACGGGCTTGGGTCAGACGCCGGCAGCAGGTCAGGGTCATCGGCCACGGTGTTTTCAAACGCCGGCTGGTGGTGCGTGTCGGCGCCCACCCGGGTGGGCCCCCCCGGCGCAGCCCAGGCTGCCCAGAGCGCATGCGCGTGCTGCGGCACGATCGCGCCCCGGTCCACCGCCCTCTCCACATCGGCCCAGCCGAGCTGCACCCGCACCGACGGCAGGAACACATCTTCCATCTGCGTGGCTTCCCAGTGGGAGTGTTCGTCTACGCTCACGGTGTCCGGGTTGTCGTTCGGCTGCATCGGGTTCCTCCAGTTTCAGTGCTGATGCACGGCTTTGCAGCCGGCTGGATTGCAACGATAGCCGAAACAAAGCGTAACCCCAAACGCCCGGCGCCACAGCGCTCACACCCCGGCCATCACTTCCCGGCAAGCCCCCGCCCTACGGCGGCAGACGCAGCCCGCCATGCCCTTGCCCATCCGCTCACAGTCCGGATGGCAGGCCGCGCCATCACGGGCCCGAAGGTGTACATAAAATGAATTAAATCCCCAACAAATTCAGGGTTGCCATGCATTTCCTCAACCGTCCCGCCGGCACGCTGCCCGCATTGGCTGCGCTCACACTGTCGCTCAGCGCCTGCGCTGCAGGCCCTTCCCAGCCGCCCCCCCAGCACAGCGCGCCAACCCTGACCCACAACTGCCAACCACAGGAAACGGTCGGCTTCTCCTGCGAACTGCACGATCACCGGCTGCTGTCGATGTGCGCGTCGCCGGGGTTCGCCATATTCAAGGGCCTGCCCAAAGACAACCCGGGCTACGCTTATCTGGTCGTCGGCACCTCAGAAGGGAGGGTGCAATACAGCTACCCGCCCAACCCCTACGACTACAAGCAGCACTTCTTCACCGACGTGCCCTCCAACGGCATTCCCTACATGTTCGTCACGTCCGAGAAGGGAGAGTTCTTTTTCCTGGCCGAACGGGATGACACCGACCCACTCGGAGCCGGCCAATGGACGCCGGAGAATTTGCCCGAGGGTTGGTCGGTCAGCGAAAAAAACAAGCCACGCGCCTGTGTCCGCGTGCTGGAATTCGACAACTTTCACGCCATGGGGGTGACACACGCTTCCGTGTGGCGCCTCAAAGAGTGGGAGCGGCGCAAAGCTGAAAAAGTCAAGGCGTCACAACCATGAGCGCCACCACTCCTGCCATTCCTGGACTGGCCACAGCCCAGCAGAGCGAGCGGGCTGAATCCCTGTTGGTAACGGCCTACCGCAGCGGCATCACCGATGCCAAAGAACTGGCGAATTTCATGGGGCAGACGCAGCACGAAAGTCAGAACTTCTCCCGCCTCGAAGAAAACCTGAACTACCGGGGCTCCGTGCTGTGGCAGACCTTCAAAGGTGACGCTGAAGTTCCCCCTCGCAACGGACTGACCGAAAACGAAGCGAATGCGCTCGCAGCCATCGGCGACCGTCAACAGCGAAACCAGGCGATTGCCGACAAGATCTATGGGGGTGAATGGGGTGGAAGGCGCCTCGGCAACGTTGAGCCTGGTGACGGCTACCTGTACCGAGGCCGTGGCTACATCCAGTTGACCGGAAGAGGCAACTACGCAGAGTACCAACAAAAAACCGGACTCGATCTGGTCAATCAACCCGAGCTGGCAGCGAACCCGGGAAACGCCGAAACACTGGCCATTCAATATTGGAAGGACAACGTCCAAACAAAGGGCAATGCGCGAGCTAGCGTCACCGACGCGGGCTCGATCATCAACACAGGTCAGATCGGAAATGCAGTCAAAGGCCTCGCCGACCGCCAAGCCAAGGCTGCCGCCTGGGAAGAGGCCATCGGCAACGGCTATCTGCAAGAAGCGCTGGCGCGCCACCCCTTGCCTAACGAGCAAGCAACGCGCTCACCAGCCCCGCCCGAGCAGACACCGCTTCGCCTCCAACCCAGTTTGAGCCTCTCACCGCAGAGCCTGCAGCTCATCCAAGACAGCGAGCACCACGTCCGCAACCTCGCCGAGCGCTACCACCTGCCCTGGGACCCGGGCATGGACAACACCGTCTTTGCCCTGGCCCAGCGAGCCCAGGCGCAGGGGTTGACCGGCATCACGCACCTGAAGGTCGAACAGGGTCTCATCCACTTTGCCCAGTTCAACGGCAACGGCAGCCCGCTCAAGGAAGGGCAGATGGGCGCGCTGGATGCGGCCAACACGCCGGCTTACGCGTCGGTGACGTCCATGACAGGCGCAGAACCCCGCCCCCTAACCACACCGGAAACCCAGCTCCTGGCGCCGGGTTTCGTTCTCCACCACTGACTTCCGAGTCCTCCGATGCGCGCCACGTCTCCTGCACCCACCATCGGACAATCCGTTCTCTGTCGAGTCCTGTTCTGGTCCCTGGTTGCCCTGTCGCTCAGCGCCTGCGCTGCAGGCCCTTCACAGCCGCCCCCCCAGCACAGCGCGCCAACCCTGACCCACAACTGCCGACCACAGGAAACGGTCGGCTTCTCCTGCGAACTGCACGATCACCGGCTGCTGTCGCTGTGTGCCTCGCCAGGGTTTGAGAAGTTCGCCGGCCAGCCCAAAGACAACCCGGGCTACGCCTACCTCGTGGTGGGCTCGCTGCATGGGCAAGTGCAACACAGCTATCCGGACAAACCCAGCGAGTACAAAAAATACCTGTCGTCAGGGAGCACGATGTCGGCTTGGCCCTACGTGAAGGCCATCTCTCAAAAAGGCACCTTCTTTTACGCGAATGGCGACGCCGAGACGCCGGTCAGCCTGACACCTGAAAACCTCCCTCCCGGCTGGCATGTGGAGCCTGCGCCCACGAGAGGCGATTCGTACTGTACGAACAGAGTGCATCGAGAAAACTTCGATGCGGTATTGCTCCAGCTCCCTCCTGCGACGAACTGAGCAACCCGAGTGAATGCCGGAGGAAACCGAAGGAGTGCTTGTGCCTGCCCCGTATGTCCCGCATCTGAACAGCGATCAACAGCGGCAACGCGCCGAGTCGCTTCTGGCACACGCCTACCGCAGCGGTATCACCGATCCCCAAGAACTCGCCAACTTCATGGGGCAGGTTCAGCACGAAAGTCAGAACTTCTCCAAGTTGGAAGAAAACCTGAACTACAGCGGCGGCCGCCTGTTTGACGTGTTCGGCCCCCGCAATGGCCTGACTAGCCAACGGGCAAATGACATTGCGGCCATTCCGGACAAAACAGAACGCGCTCGGACCGTTGCCGAACAGGTCTACGGAGGCGCCTACGGTGCCAGGGCCTTGGGCAACACCGAACCCGGAGACGGCTACAACTACCGGGGCCGCGGCTATGTGCAACTTACCGGCAAGAAGAACTACGCTGCCTACGCCACATCAACGGGCCTCGATCTGCTGAACCACCCTGAACTGGCTGCCAACGAGCCAAACGCCGAGCTCCTGGCCATCAACTACTGGCAAACCGCCGTTCAATCAAAGGGACAGGCGCGCACCGATGTCGTCGAGGCGGGCTCCATCATCAACACGGGAAGCATCGGAAATCAGGTCAAAGGCCTCGCCGACCGCCAAGCCAATGCTGCCGCCTGGGAAGCCGCCCTTGGCAAAGAAGGCTACCTGCAAGAAGCGCTGGCGCGCTACCCCTTGCCTGACGAGCAAGCAACGCGCTCACCAACCCCGCCCGAGCAGACACCGCTTCGCCTCCAACCCAGTTTGAGCCTCTCACCGCAGAGCCTGCAGCTCATCCAAGACAGCGAGCACCACGTCCGCAACCTCGCCGAGCGCTACCGCCTGCCCTGGGACCCGGGCATGGACAACACCGTCTTCGCCCTCGCCCAGCGAGCCCAGGCGCAGGGGTTGACCGGCATCACGCACCTGAAGGTCGAACAGGGGCTCATCCACTTTGCCCAGTTCAACGGCAACGGCAGCCCGCTCCAAGAAGGGCAGATGGGCGCGCTGGATGCGGCCAACACGCCCGCCAGCGAATCGGTGACGCAACTGGCCCTGGCCGCCACCCCGGCCCCCCGGGAAACCGGTGTAGACCTCGCCTTCGCGAGCGGCACCGAACCGCTGGCGCTGCAGCGCTGACGCCGCCCTAGAATGGGCGGATGAGCTCCAGCAACACCTCTTCCCACCACAAAAACAACGCCCCCGCCGCCGACGGCGCCGAGCACAAGGTCTCCAACTTCCTGCGCCAGATCATCGAAAAAGACCTAGAGCAAGGCACCTACGCCAGCCGCCAGTGGGGCGGTGGCCCGGGCGATGCCGCCTTCCACGACGCCGGCCAGCCCGACCCGGCCAAGATCCGCACCCGCTTCCCGCCCGAGCCCAACGGCTACCTGCACGTGGGCCACGCCAAGAGCATCTGCCTGAACTTCGGCCTGGCGCGCGACTACGGCGGCGTCTGCCACATGCGCTT